>Ga0265338_10000056_pt1 | contig 200914 bp, 160 predicted proteins | sample 42126metaG_FD_193579 | JGI IMG/M metagenome (GOLD analysis project Ga0265338, IMG submission 193579) | Rhizosphere microbial communities from Carex aquatilis grown in University of Washington, Seatle, WA, United States - 4-21-26 metaG | ecosystem: Host-associated > Plants > Roots >... | reverse complement strand
AGAAAGCAAATCCGCTGCTGACGATCATTCCAACATAAAAGCCGTACCGCAACCCTTCCATAATTCCTTTGTTTTCATATCCCTTGGAAAAAATCACAACAAAAAAGAACGCCGTGATGATCTTCACAACGTGCAAAACCCACATCTTCGCCATCATATCCGGGCGCCATACATTTTGCATGGCCATGTAGGTGCTCATTAAAATAACGCCATGGATCAGCGCATCGAGAACCTCGAGGGTAATGAACACTGCAACAAAAGCGGTCAACATTTTCTTCATGATTTTCCTCCTTATTGGTGAATGGGGAAAAGTACGGTGTGCAGCCTAAAACGAGGCAAGTATAGAGATATCTCGGATGATTGTCAAGGGGGTTGCAGGTTATACGTTGTAAGTTAAAAGTTAAAAATATGCCACCAGAGACGTAAAACCTATAACGTAGAAATTAAAACTACTACGCCCTCATCAGTTTCTTATACTTAATCCGATGCGGTTGGTCGGCGGCGATGCCGAAGCGTTTTTTTCTGTCTTCTTCGTATTCGGTATAATTCCCGTCGTACCAGAAGACCTTGCTGTCTCCCTCGAACGCCAGAATATGTGTTGCGATGCGGTCGAGGAACCAGCGGTCGTGGGAGATAACAACAACGCAGCCGGCAAAATTCATCAACGCTTCTTCGAGCGCTCGGAGTGTGTTGACGTCGAGGTCGTTAGTCGGTTCATCCAGCAAAAGAACGTTCGCGCCTTCCTTTAATATTTTCGCCAAATGGACGCGGTTTCGTTCCCCCCCCGAAAGATCCCCGGTCCGTTTCTGCTGGTCGGTGCCGCTGAAATTAAAGCGCGCCACGTACGCCCGCGAATTGACCTCGCGGATACCGAGTTTTAAAATATCCTCACCTCCGGAAATTTCCTGCCAGATCGTTTTCTCCGGGTCGAGCGGCCGGCTCTGGTCCACGTACGCAAGTTTCACTGTTTCGCCAATTTTTATTTCCCCGTTGTCCGGTTTCTCTTGGCCGGTGATCATACGAAACAAGGTCGTCTTGCCCGCTCCGTTCGGCCCGATGACGCCGATAATGCCGCCGTGGGGAAGAGAAAAATTCATCTCTTCGCAGAGAAGGTTATCGCCGTAGGCCTTCGACACATTGTGCGCTTCGATAGCAACATCGCCGAGCCGCGGGCCTGCGGGGATAAATATTTCCAGTTCGTCATCCCGCTTTTCCGATTCGTCGGCGAGCATTTTTTCGTAGGCCGCGATGCGCGCTTTGCTTTTTGCATGGCGTCCTTTCGGATTCATGCGCACCCATTCCAGTTCTTCCGATAATGCTTTCTGTCGTTTCGATTCCTGTTTCTCTTCAAGCTTGAGCCGCTGATGTTTCTGCTCCAGCCAGGAGGAGTAATTTCCTTTGAAAGGAATTCCTTCGCCACGGTCCAATTCCAGTATCCATCCGGCCACGTTGTCGAGAAAATACCTGTCATGTGTCACGGCAAGAACCGTTCCTTTGTACTGGCTGAGGTGCTGTTCAAGCCATGCAACCGACTCGGCATCCAGGTGGTTCGTCGGCTCGTCGAGGAGCAGCACGTCCGGCTCCTGCAAAAGAAGGCGGCAGAGGGCGACACGGCGCCGCTCTCCGCCCGAGAGGACTGCTACCGGTGTATCTCCGGAAGGACAGCGGAGCGCATCCATTGCCTGTTCGAGTTTGCTGTCGATGTCCCAAGCATTGAGGTGTTCGATTTTGTCCTGAAGATTTCCCTGCCTCTCCAGCAACTTATCGATGTCTGCGTCCGGTTCGCCGAACTTCGCGGTGACCGCTTCGTACTCTTTGATGAGTGCAACAATTTCGTGAACGCCTTCTTCAACAATTTCTTTCACTGTTTTTGCAGGATCGAGCTGCGGTTCCTGCGGGAGGTATCCGAACGAGATCCCTTTTTGAGAGGTGATTTCGCCAACGTATTCTTTGTCAATTCCGGCAATGATCCTCAACAACGTGCTCTTCCCCGCACCGTTTAGACCAAGCACACCGATCTTCGCCCCATAAAAAAAAGAAAGGTAGATATCTTTCAGAACCTGTTTGTTCGGCTTGTGAATCTTTCCGACGCCGACCATCGAAAAAATGATTTTATTGTCGCTCATTAAACTCCTAACATTAGCGTTCCCAAGCAACCTGTCCCGCGCGGCGGGAGGGCCTGGGAACGATGATTGAAAAGATGTCCTGCATCTTTGAAACTAGACCGTATTATCCTGCCGACTCTTGTCCAGTATCCAGATAAAGAACCTTATCGTCGGCATTGTAGCCGAATAGTTCACCGTACCGCGCCCAGCCCACCATGGTTTCGAAGAGCTTCTCAACATCCTCATTGGGAAGAAGAATTGCGAGCTGTTCGAGCACGATCTCTTCACTCAGGTTCAGCGATTCATTCCGCTTCAGCATCCCGGAGACGACCTCAAATAATCGAAGCGACAGTAATTGCTGCTTGAAAAGAAGTTTTCTATTGTTCACGTCCCCCTTAAGAAATTGTCTTCCGGTGTCGGTGAAAACTACGTTATGTTTCGGCGTGTCTATAAAATCGAGGAGTTCTGCCGCCTTTACGACCGTGATCGTCGAGCCAAAATCTTTTCCTGTCTTCTGCGCAAGGTCAAATATGTCAACCATACCATTATTGTCGTCGAGAATTTCGAGCAGACCGAGAATTTCGCCCGGCGTCACATGCGGGAGCGGTTCTACGTGACGTGGTGCGGTCGTTGGAACCGCGGGAACGACTTCGTCCGGGATGATTGCGTTGGTGATGATGTCGTGGATATGGTCGATCATGGTCAGGAACGCAGGCGAACGCATGTCCCGCGGATGAGGCATTTCGTTCTGTAAAATGACACGGATAGCACCCGGGTTGGTACTGAGCACAACGATGCGGTTCGCGAGGAATACCGCTTCGCGAATGTCGTGCGTGACAAAGAGGACGCTCTTGATCTCCACCTTGTGGTCGAGCCAAAGACTCAGCACTTCTGCGCGAAGGTTCTCCGCCGTCAGAACGTCGAGAGCGCTGAACGGTTCGTCCATGCACAGCAGCTCGGGCTGCACAACAATGGCCCGTGCAATCCCGACACGCTGTTTCATTCCTCCGGAAAGTTCCTTCGGGTACGCTTCCTCAAATCCCTCCAAGCCGACTTTGTCTACTGCCTGCCGGACTCTCGTTCGAACCTCTTCCTCGGGGAGTTGAAGCCATTCCAGCCCCATCGCAATATTTTCGTGCACCGTCAGCCATGGATACAACGCAAAATTCTGAAAGACGATGGACGCACGCGGATGGAAACCCACGAGCGGCTTATCGTACGCAAGCACTTCACCCGTCGTCGGCGTGATAAGCCCGGTGAGAATGCGCATCATCGTCGACTTCCCGGACCCAGACGGTCCGAGCAGTGCGACAATTTCGCCGGCGTGGATCTGCAGCGAAATGTTTTCGAGTACTTTTAAATCCGCTCCGTTCGGGAGAGTGAATTCCTTGCAGACGTTGCGGATTTCGGCAATGGCGTTTGAGTTCATTTGTTGAGGCTAAATTGAGTTTCTGCTATACGATAGAGTTTTTTCCAGAAAAGTTTATTGATGAGAACAACGGTGGCTGCCATGACAAGCACGCTCGCCGCAAGAATTCCGAAGTTGCCGCTGTCGGTCGCATTGGTAATCGTGGAACCAAGTCCGGTCGCAACGAGAACCTTATCGCCGAAGTGCACATATTCTGCGACGATGCTTGCGTTCCATGCGCCGCCGGTGGCCGTCACCCAGCCGGTGACCAATGAGGGAAAGATACCGGGCAGTATCAACCTTCTCCATGTTTGCCATTGCGTCAACCGGGAAACATAGGCAACTTCCCGAAGGTCCTGCGGGATCGCCATCGCACCGGCGATGACGTTAAAAAGAATGTACCACTGCGTGCCGAGAAGCATCAGCACGACCGCACCGACCTCGATTCCTATCCCGGCGCCCGAGAGCGCTAAGATCACCAGAGGAAAAAGCATCGGTGCCGGAAACGAAGCGGCAACTTGAGCAACCGGCTGCAGTATGCGGGATAATTTCGGGTTCAGCCCGATCGCAACGCCGACGGGAATCATGAACGCTGTTCCAATCACAACCGCGACGAGCACGCGTATAAAAGTATAGAGCAAGCGCGAGAAAATCGTCAGCCATTCTGCAACGTTCAGCTCCGCGAAGAGGGAAAACATTTTCCAGGCCCCGAGAAGGATGACCGCAAACATGAGAGCTGTGACAATCCAGCCGGAGATCTTTTTAAGAAAAGGACCGGCATGCATCGGCGAGATCGCTTCACGCTTTTCAAAAGAGATGATCCCATTGGTTACCCGCAGCGAAAGTGAAGAGTAGACCGGTTCCCACACACGTTCGCGGAAAAATTTCAGAAGCTGCGATTCCCGCAGCAAATCCAGGACGAAAGATTTTTCTGTCTCGGAGGCTTCCGTATCCTCAAATTTATATTTTTGCGCCCACGCAACGATCGGGCGCCAGAAGAACTGGTCCACGAGGACGATCATCGTTGTCATGGCGATGATCGCATAAATCATCGCCGGGACATTCCCCTGCGCAATGGCAACGCTCATGTAGGAGCCGATGCCCGGAAGCCGGAAATCTTTTGTCCCCAGCACAAATGCTTCGTTGATGGTGAGAAAGAACCACCCCCCCGCCATCGACATCATACTGTTCCAGATCAGCCCCATCGCTGAGTAGGGCAGTTCCAATTGAGTGAACCGGCGCCACCAGCCGAGCTTGTACACTCGCGCCGTTTCACGGAGTTCGGTCGGAATGGAGCGAAGCGAATTATAGAAACTGAACGTCATGTTCCACACTTGTCCCGTAAAAATCATGATCACAGCAGCAAGCTCGAGCCCGACATTCGACGTTGGAAAAATAGCAACGAACGCCAGCACCAACGTAGGGAGAAAACCAAGGACCGGGATGCTCTGCAGAATGTCGAGAAGCGGAATCATAACCTTCTCCGCCTTTTTGTTGTACGCTGCGACGTAACCGTATGCAATCGTGAAGACGAGAGAGATGCCGTACGCAACGAATCCCCGCACAAGAGAAAAAAATGTGTATTTCGGCAGCGCGAGGGGCGAAAGGTCGATGTCCACTTTCGGACGCAGGACGCCGTTCCATTCTTTTCCGACGCCGACAAGGCTGTACAACAGCGCCGCCAGTGCAAAGAAGACCAGCGGGTCGACCCAGCTGACGGAACGACGAAGACGTACGTAAGCGCGAATCAGAGACATGAAGTGAGAATTGGATTGCTATGAAGATATTGAAAAGGAGTGTGAGAGGCAATAAAGAAACTGTGAGCGAGATGTTATTTTACAGATACCGAAATTTTGCGTACGATCTTTTCATAGTCAGCCCACACGGCGCTGTCTACGATCGGACGGGCGCTGTATGTCTCCTGCTTCCGCAGGCGGAGGATTTCAGCACACCGGTCCTGAGTATTGGGATGCGTGCTTATCCACTCGAAACGTTTCGGAATGTCGTTCCTCTCCTGCGACAAACGGAAGATCACATCGGCAAACGCTCCGGGGTCGATATCCGCTTTCGCCATCATGTGTACGGCCGAAGCATCCGCCTCGCTCTCCAGATCCCTGTCGAATGCCGTCGAAGAGAGAAGCTTTGCCGTTTCTCGCGCGATCTCAGCGTTTGCATCGCCCCCGGCAAGCGCCGCCAGCAGCGACAACCCCACTTCCTTTCTGAGCTTTTTCATGATGTGCCCATGTTCGATGTGGCCGATCTCGTGCGCCATCACCCCGCTCAATTCTTCCGGCGATTTGCAGTAGCGTATCATTCCCGTATACACGACGAGATGCCGGTCGGGGAGCGCAATCGCATTGACTTCATCGTGGACAAGAATGTGGAGGGTTATCGACGTATCGCTGATCCCGTTCGCCGTGCAGAGCCTCTTTTTGATGCCGTTGACGAACGTGTACACGGAGTCCGAATCAAGTTCGCCCCCCTTCTTCTGCAGCTCGTCGAGAATCAGTTCACCAAGATTATGCTCGGTCTCCTTCGTCAGTTCTTCAACCCGGAAATGTTTGAGAAAGTCGATTCTGCCAAGGAGAAACCAAATGCCAAAAAAGAGGAGTGCAAGAACGATGAAATGAACAACAATCTTTGCCATGCTATGCCTTCACTAATCTTTCCGTCAGAGGGCCGAAGAACCACCAGACCACATGTCGCCCCTTCCGAGTTTGAACGGCTGCATAGATTGTCGAAATGAATTCCACGAGGTTGAAGAGGATAATAGTAATGATGTACGCAATATAGGTATTCGATACGGCCGTGCGGTCGAAGATGATCCCGAGCGTCCAGTACAACCCTGCAGCGTTAATCGGGAGGGTGCATCCCTGCGCCAGCAGCGTTTGTGTGCAATGCCAACGGACAAAACGCGCCGATTTCCTGTTCGAGAGGTAGAAGATCGCCGATGCGATAACGTTGACGATCGGCAGAGGAAGTCCAACCATGATCACGACGAGCGACATCAAATAACTGTTCGATGCTTTCTCATTTTCGTAATCGTCGGGTGTGTAGGAAAATTCCCGGAGGGACACGCTACAACCCTTTCGCAATATTCCAGGCCCAGTTGAGCGCGACGATCACAACCGCACTTGCCGCAAGAAGCTTATTGTGGACGAGCTGCTGCTCCATTTGCACATACCGGCGGTAAAAACTCCCACTGTTGCTGAACGCATCGGCAGCGATCCATAACGGAACGACGACGAGCGCCAAGGCAAGCAGCATGCCGAACGGGTTCATCATGAGCGATTCACGGAATTCTCCATGCATCAGGAGCCCAAGCGAACGTGTCGTACCGCACGAAGGGCATGGAAGGCCGGTGATCTCTTTGAACAAACAGACCGAAGGAACTGCCGAATGCACCGTGCCTTCCAGAAAATTCCAACCGAGCCAAACGTAGCCGGCCAGCGAGAGGCATGCAAGAACGATGTAGAGATTTCTCTTGACCATAGAGTGATCTAAAATAACACCTGCAGGAGCCGATGTAAATTATATTCGCGGGTCTTTCCGAGGATCAGGAACCAGTCGACGATCGTCCAGATGCCGAGCCCGCCGCATGTCAACAGCTTTGCGATACCGAGGCCGACTTCGCCGAGCATGAACCGGTCGATGCCGAAATGTCCTCCGACGAGCGAGACGATCAGCATCGTGGTCGGGTCCTTAAGACTCACACCCTGTACCTGAAGGAGCTTTGAATCGTCGAGCTTCATTAATTTTTCCCGGATCGCTGGGAGCTGGTAGCCTTCAAAATACTTGGAGGACATCATGATGTACATATCGACTTTTTGCTGGTCCATGGAAATATCCTTTCAATAAAGGTTGTGAGAGTACGCTGTGAACAATCAATGCCCCAGCAGGTGAAACCAACTCTTGCTGCAGTGAAACAAACTTTCGAAACTTAATAATCACTTCCTCAAAAAGCAATCGCCTTGAAGCCATCCGAAGGGTGAACGATTCGGGATCAAGCCATCCGAAGGATACCTTATCGAGCTTTTCGCACGGCTTAATATTAAATCCTTCGGATGGCTTACGATCTACCGTCTTGCCACTAAGTTTAATCCCTTCGTTTTCTTGCCAACAAGCTGCCGCATCACCTTCTCGACAATTCGTTTTCTCGATTCTTCGGTCTTCAAAAAACCGAGATACCGCAAAATTTCTTTCTGCCTGGATGGAGGGAGTTTTTCAAAAGCCGCTTTGGCTTTCCTGTCGCCCGCCAGCGCACGCTTCAGCATTGGGTGCATGGAAACCGTCCGCGGCTCGAAGTCGAATTCAATCGTGATCCGCGCCAGGTCGCCCACATCAATCCCTGCACCGCGCCGCATCGGAGTGTTGAGATACAGCCTCCATGCACCTTGATATTTTACGACAGTTTGTTTGAATTTGTTTCCGTTTAATGTTCCCCTGACAGGAAGAGGGCCTTTCGTCCTGCCGGCCTTCCTGAACAATACGCGTAAGACTTTTTCAGGAACATCGACGTACGGATTAATGCCGAGCATTAGGATTTTGGCGGAGTACGAATTCATTGGTTGACCGTTTCAAAGTAGAGAAGAATTCTTGGAGTGTCAATAACGACTCCTCGCCGGTCAGGCACGAAATGTCCGGATGTCGAATGAACGGGAGGCATATGGAGGCTGGAAACGGGAGGCCGGGGAGGTGTTTCTCCGGGTTTTCCGAACTTCATCTCGGAATCTATTTTTTCGCGAGCCGTGCGATGTTGGCCGCGATGATTGTCTTGTCGGCATTTGTCTTCGCCAGCGACAGGGCGGCACGAAAATGCCGAGATGCCTGGACATTATCGATATCGGTATAAAGATCTCCCAGCAGCGAATGGTAGAGATGGTTTTCCGCAAGATTTAATTTTTCCGCTTCGACGATCGCTTCTTTTTTCCCGTTGGCCTTTGAAAGCGCGTAGGTTCTGTTCAAAGCGGCAATGGGCGAATATTCTATCTGCAGCAATCGGTTGTACAGCTGCAAAATATTTTCCCATTTTTCGTTCGTGTCTTCTTTTTTCGTATGCCAATATGCGATCGCGGCCTCGAGATGGTATTTCGATAATTTTTTCCCCCTGGATGACTTGTTGAGATACGATTCCCCCTTTTCGATCAATTCCCTGCTCCACAGGCTGCTGTCCTGATCTTCATACAGGACGATGTCGCCGTTCTGATTTGTGCGGGCTTCAAACCGCGAGGAATGAAAACACATAAGTGAAAGCAATGCATTTGCCGAAGGCGTGTCCGTTTGCTCGTACTCAGTAAGCATGACGTTCAGGCGCATCGCTTCAATGCACAGTTCTTTTCTCAGTGTCGTGTTCTGCGACGTGGAATAGTATCCCTCGCTGAAGAGCAAATACAGCGTAGTGAGGACGGTTTCCAGCCGGCTGTTGATCTCCGCCTCGCCGGGAAGTTCGATCTGCACTTTTTCCGCCCTTAACTTCTCTTTGGCTCTCGCCAGCCTCTTGTAAATCGTATCGCTGTTCGTCAAAAATGCATCCGCGATTTCTTCGGCGCCAAATCCGCAAAGGATATTTAGCGAGAGGCCTATTTGCGCTTCTGTTGAAATACAGGGATGGCACACGGCGAACATCATCTGGAGCTGGCTGTCGTTGATGTTCTTGTTCGACAGGTCGATTTCAATTTCGTGCCATGTTTCTGTACTCTGCTGTAATTCTGCGGCAACTTTTTGAGTGAAAATCGAGGTGTGTTTTAGAACGTCTTTCGCCTTATTTTTTGCAACGGTGTAGAGCCAGGCGGTCGGGTTGGCGGGAAGGCCTTTGAGGCCCCAAGTCTCCGAGGCAAGAAGAAAAGTATCGCCGACGATGTCCTCGGCGATTTCAATGTGTTCGAAGCCAAAGAGCTTACAGAGTACAGAAATAATCTTTCTGTACTCTGTTCTGAACAAGTGAGGTATCAGCTCCTGGTCTTCCATGTATGAAAACGCCCTTGCGAACGAGAGGGTGCGTTTACGTCTCTCTTAGTTGTTTTCGTACATCGGCACGACGGTCCGCACCTCGACCGTCCCGCCAACCTTCAGGATCGGACATTCCTTTGAAAGCTCTGCCGCTTCGTCGATCGTATCGGCCTTCACAATGATGTAACCTCCGATCGCCTCTTTAATTTCAACGTACGGCCCGTTCGTAATCACATTGTTCGGCTTTAGCACTCTCCCCTCGGGCGCCAGTCTATTGCCTGAACTCACGAGTTTGTTTTGTGCAGCGATGCTCCCCATCCAGTCCTGCCAGGGTTTCATCATTGCCTGCATTTGATCTGGAGAAAGCGAAGAATCGCTGTTCGCTGCATCTCTTCGGAACACTAGCAAGAATTCTTTCATAGTCTTTTGTATGTAGTTTATATTGAAACATCCACGAAGTTCACGGAGGGGTGCGAAGAAACGATGTTCCTATAGATAAGCAATCTCCAAATTGTTTGCAACTAGGAGCTTCGTGTTCCCTCGTGTCCTTCGTGGATGTCATGAGTTAATTAGAAGCTATCTCAAAAACTCCAATAAGTGTCATTCTGTCCCAAGGGGATCCCTTCGGGAAACGGAGCGAAGTGAAGTGAATGCCGAAGGCATCCCTTCGGGAGAATCCATGACAATCATGCATTGTGAATCTACGAGGCTTCAGTGTCGTGGATGCTTCTCCCGCCAATCACGAAGTGATGCCTTCCGCAAATGCGGCGGGATCAGCATGACATTTACAAATGCAATCTGCATCGAAACCATTTTTGAGATGGCTTCTAGTTGTTGGAATGCAATGCCACGGTATTCCCTTCTGTATCGACAAAGTAGGCCATGTACCCGATGTCATCGCTGATCTTGGTTTTGGGCATGGCTACTTTTCCGCCGACGGCAGCAATTTTGCCGAGTACGTTCGCAAGGTCGGGGTTTGCGTTCAAATAGATCTTCGCCCCGTCTCCGCTCGGCTTGTGCATTGGTCCCTGCACCAGGCCGCCGGAGACTTTCGCATTCATATTTTCGGAAGGGAAAAAGGCCATCTTCATTCCCATCATCTCCTGTTCTTCCATGTGAATGCCGAAGATTTTCTCGTAGAATGCTTTCGCGCGTTTGATATCCGACACGGAGATCTCAAACCAGTTGAGTGAATTATCTTTTGCTGTCATGGTTCTCCTTTCAACTATTTTAGTGAAGTGAATTATTATTTGACTCTTCCTGGAGCGAGGCCGACGATCTTATCGTTCTTGCCCGCACAGAGGTGAACTATACTGTAATAACGATCAAGTGTTCCGAATTGGACACGTTTGTAAAAAGTTTTTTTGGGGGCTCTCTCTTATTGAGGATGGGAATTGAGCTTCACCGGATAAGGTCGCCGGTGATTCTCGTGGCAGGACAATTAAGAGCAGTCGTATCAGGCCGGAAGATTTTTTCCTGTCATCACCCAGTCGACTCCGATGTTTTCTTTTGTTCGCAGCCGATCAATGAGAGCTCCGGTATGATGCTGTATGTGGCGGATAGCATAGAACTGGAGTTCCAACTTGTCGAACGGCAGCCAGGAAAAACCCGATTTTGCTTTCAGGTCTACTGCAGAAATCTTCTCCTCAACTTCTTTCTTGCAGATGTCTAGATACTCGAGTATTTCCTCTTTGCTGTAGGGCTGTCCAATCTCGGGTTTCGTATGGGGCGGCTCAGGAAGGCTGCCAAGATACTGGTAGTATTTCCTGTGTTTCTTCCAAGGGACAAATTTTTCTTCCGATTCCTGCAGGTACAGGTGGGTGTAGAAAAGAACGTGGAATGAAATATGCCAGAATTTATTTTTGGCATCTTCGCTGTTCCACAGAGAAGGCGGGCATTTGGTGATCGCGTTTCGCAGCATCTCAAGAGATGCATGATACTGCGAAATGATGACATCTTTCGTATCCATGCTCATTACATCTTTTTATCTCTGAATAATGTATGCCCTTTCACCAACCATGAAATACCGAATGCAAATAATGCAAGAGATTCAAGGATCAGCACGGGGTTCATCGCTGCAAGAAACGTTTCCCGCAACAACAACGTATATATCGTTATACAGACGATGGCAAGAATCATGATAATCCCGCACATGCGATAGATCATGTTCCTTCGTTTTTTTTCTTTTCCCATGACGCCCGGGTGGCGTTTCGTAAAGAGGAAGAGTGAATTGAACGACAACGCAAGAAAAAATAGTGTGCCGAACAGTAAATGGATCTTTTCGGAAATGCCGTCATCGATGAGAAACATCCCGACTCTGACGACTTTACCGGAGTACATCGCCGTCGGAAAGAAAAGCATTCCGAGCGCAAATATCCCGCTCAACTTCGCGACGAAGCTGTCAATGTCTTCATACCCTCTGTACGATATCAGGAACAACGCAACTCCGCTCAACATCCCGACCAAAAAATCACGCATGTTTGTGTAGTAGTAACCGCTTATTGACCCTTGCAGGTTCGGTTCACCCTGCGTAAAACCGCCGATGACAACGATAAGGGGAAGCGATATTCCCAGAATACCTATCAATCTCCGCATCGCTAAATATGAGATGATCAGGCTCTTTTCCCGGCTTGTCGACATTTTGAAACTCTTGCTAAATTAAATACCCGCCGTTGGTGTTTTGATCTCCCTTTACTTCCCCGATTGATCTGTTTTCGCCAGGCTTGTGAGGTCGTAGCCTTTTGCCTTTACTTGATCAAGGATATTTTTGTATGTCGATTCATCCAAAACAGAAGTTCTGGAAAGAATCCACAGGTATTTGCGTGCGGGGTCGCCGACAACAGCGTAGCTGTAGTCGGGAGCGAGGACAATGATCCAATAATCGCCCCACACGAAAGGAAGGAACGAAAGAATTGCGGGGGCAAAGCGAACCTTGAGTTTTGCTGCCGGCGCATCGTCTCCTGACCGCTTCGCTTCACCTTCTGCCTCCTCAATTTCTCCTTTTTCGTTCCGGCAGCGGTTAACAACTTTGATTCTTCCGTCATCGAGCACCGTATACGTCGCCGTCACATCGCCGGAACACTGCTTCTGAAACCGGTTCGGCAGTCGTGCGATCTCGTACCATACGCCAGCGTACCTATTGAGGTCGACGGCAGGAACCACATCCAGCGGCGGAGGCGATTGATCTTGAGCAATGCTTACAGCCGCGGGGAGCGCAAAAACTGCTGAGATAATAAACATCTGTATTTTCCATTTCTTGAGCGTGCGTTGTTGAAAGTTGTCAGTTCTCATTTAATGTATTTCTATTTTGTCGGCATCTCATTCCCAAGCCCCGCTTGGGAACGTCAAGCGTCACATCTGAGTTAATGTCATTGCATCACCTGACCCACTCCGCTTTCTTTTATCAGATAGAGTCGATTATCTTCAACCTTATACAACAGGGGAGCGATCACGATCTTCGGGTACCGCAGACGAAGCCGCTTCACTTCGCTCATAATAAAATCGACTTCGTTACCGATTTCAAACATCGGGGCGAAGTGGAAAAAATGTTCTTCGGCAGATTGTTTCTGCCAGCCGGCTGCATCGACCAGCCCCTGGACAAATTGTTCTTTGCGCGCAATAAGGTTCACCATCCCGCACTGTGTATGCCCGATCAACGCAATACACCGAACCCCGCCGACTGCGATTGCATACGAAACTTTGAATTCACTGTACCTCAAATTCGCTCCTCCCGTTCGGATGATGAACGCAAAATTATCCGGGATGTGGAGATGCTTCCGATTGTCCATGCACATTCCGATCAGCAGCTCGGCATTTGTGTACGGATCCAGCGTTCGACCGAGGTTGTGGTACTCAAGCAGGAGACTGATCGGAGTTTCCCGGTATTGGGATGGAATGTCTTCTTTCGATGCTACTGTTTGCAGTCTATCCATTGGGTTCTCGAATTCGTTGAGATAATGAGATATTTAAAAAATTGCCTCTCACCAAGCTGCCGAGGCGCCAAAACCTTGTTTGACAATCAATCTGCGGCTTCGAGAGCTGTGCTTAATGGTAATCCGATGGAAATGAAACTCCCGACAACCGCGTACATTCTGAAATGTATTTTTCCTGGACAGCGGTATCGCCAGCGGCCGGGTGAAAACTTCGCAGTTTCTTATGGTAAAAATATTTTCCGGAGACCATTGCTTCCTTCTGCGAACTGACGGCGAGCCAGACTTGAGTTGCCGGTCCATCCTCCAGGCTGTCGGGCGCTCCTGCCCCTCCCATTTTGGTTGCAACCCAGCCCGGCTCCACTGCGTTGGAATAGACCTCTCTCCATTTGCGTGCGACAGCAAAAGCAAGGATCACATTATGAAATTTAGAATCCGCGTAGGCGGTGGAGCCCGCCCACGAACGCGTATCCCATATCAAGTCGTTCAAGCTTGGATCACCGCTCCGATGCATACCCGAGCTGGTGTAGATCAATCGCTTCGGTTTGGTGATCAGGCATGTCAGAATGTACGGAGCCAACGAATTTACGGCAAAAATATGCGATAAGCCATCGACGGTAGTGACTCGATGCGATTCGCGATAGCCGATACCGGCATTGTGAATAACAGCATCGAATTCGCCGAGATCGTTTACCTGCTCTGCGAGATGTTTTGTTTCTGCAATGCTGGAGATATCACCGACGGCAGCAGTTTCGGCTCCTGGAACACTGGCCAAGGCCTCCTGCGCCCGCTTTTGATTACGGGCATGCAGCACCACGCGATGTCCGTCCGCAACTAATAACCGGGCGGCCATCATGCCTAATCCATCGGCGGAACCGGTGATGAAGATCTTAGACATGTAATCCAGGTGAGGGGCTTCTTCGTTAGTTTGTTCCTCTGATTCCAGTGTGCCTTTTCAGGTAAAAAAGGTATACGCTCAAAGGAAAGGTATCACAGAGACGGCATCCGATTCTAGCCCGAGAAATATGTAAACAAATTAATGCTTCTCTCTTGTCTTGTCAAGCTGTACTGAGAAAAAACGGATGTCGGTAGTTCGGACAGGAGTTAGCTTTTGGCCGTTGACTATTGCCTGTCCTCTCCTCCTTTCCTGCTCTAGAAAATTCTCTGTTATTTAATTACCACAAATTTTTTTGTTTCACTGTATCTCCCCGCCTCAAATCTGTAGAAATATGTCCCGGTTGAGATGCCGGCCGCGTTGAACGTTACCGCATGAGCCCCTGCAACCTGTTCTCCATCCACCAGCGTCGCGATTTCTCTTCCGAGCACGTCATACACTTTTAACGTCGCACGGCTTCCCACTGCCATCTGATACCTGATGACCGTGCTGGGGTTGAACGGATTGGGAAAATTCTGATACAACATATACTCACCCGGAAATTGAGAAGAACTGCTCTTCACCGAGGTGGCAATATCGGCAAGGGGGATGCGCCACGCACCGCTCGCCGTACCGGCATAGAGATAGTTTTTACTGGCCGCGATGCTGTTCACCGCGGCGCCGCCAAACACAGAGCTGGCAACGGGCGACCATGTCTCTCCCAAATCGGACGTTACATAGAATCCCAGGCTGCCGCCAAAAGCAAAGAGGAAACTATCCGCCGCTGCAAACATACAATATTCCAGATGCTCCGGAAGTCCGTTGTGCCTGGGCAGCCATGTAGTATCATGCCCGCTGTACAAAAAAATGCCGTCATTCACACCCGCAAAGATTGCAGTATCGAACTCAATTAATGCGCCGGCATCGCACCAATGACTTCCGAGACCGGCAAAACTCCACGTTGAGTCGCCCCGATGCCATACATGTGCTCCCCCGAGAAGGTCTTGAGTGACAAATAGACTGGAATCGGCCGAGACAATTCCAAATGCCGGCAGCGTGTACATCCTTCCATTGAGATTTCCTGTTGCAAGTCCTGTATTATCCGCCGCCCACGATTCCCCAAAATCCGTACTTCGATATACGCCAACATCACTGGCTACATAAAGGTCCGAGTCGACGCTCGCAAATTGGTAGACACCGGTTTCGCCTCCGTAGAGAATGCCGGCGCCGGCGTACTGCCATGACCCTCCGGTATCCGAAGATCGATAAACTCCGCCGCTCGTTCCTGCAAATATATACCGGGCCGCAGACGCTAGAGACAGTATCGTATCTGCAGGAATTCCACCGGACATGTTGAGCCACGTCTCCCCGCCGTCGGTAGAACGATAAAGGGAGTGCTGGTGCCCTGCCACGAACAAAGTACTATCCGACAAGACAAGAAAGCTTGTGACAGGAATATCCTGCATTTGTGGAATTTGGTACCACTGCGCCAATGCGTTATTTGTATTCAAAGCAAATATTGATAGTGCCATTGCTGCGAAAAGAAATGATAATTTCATTTTTTCCTCCTCCAATGTTTTCAGGAATCTTGCTCTCTCGCCCCTGGACGAGACAATTGTCTTACTCAATGGATTGATTTCTTGCAGGCATCTCCTCCTAAGACGCGATTCGGCTGGTACAACTGAGGATAAGGTAGCGGTTCTCTCCTGTTTTGTCAAGCAAGAGGGCGGAAGAGCAGCGTCGTCTGAATAATTTCAGCGAGAAACCGAAAAGAGTTTGTTTAGCACTTTTTCGTCATAGACACTTCTCCCGCCAATCACGAAGTGGTGCCTTCGGCAACAACGGCGGGATCAGGGTGACATGTGGAGGGAATAGTTAATGTAGTATTCCGAAAAAGAACAGAACATTGTTCATTGTTGATTGTTCATTGTTTTTTCTTTGCCTTCGTCCTGTACTCCTCCGCCTTTGCATTGTCTCCGAGCTCTGCATAACATGCCGCGGTGTTGAGGTATCCCCCCTTAAAGTTTGGGTCAAGACGAAGCGCTTCAAGAAAATACGGAAGCGCCTTCGAATATTGTTTTTGATTGGCGAAGAGAGCTCCAATGTCGTTCTTGATCTTCGGCGAGCTGGGGGATAGTTTCTCCGCTTCCTGGAAATAAAAAAATGCCTCGTCGAAACGGCCGGTTTGCGCAAGAAGAACAGCGAGCGGCGCGACAACGTCCGGGTTCTCCGGTTTGAGCTGGACGAGCTTCTTGTATGCATCGATCGCCTTGCCGAGATTCCCGGCGGCCTGTTCGATGCGCGCACAGTTCAGCCACACGCGATCGCTCGTGGAATCGAGCGCGACGTACCGATCATAACATGCGGCAGCTTGAAGAAACTCGCGCCGGTCCCGATGGTAGATCGCGAGCTCCTCGTACGCGTTGAGGCAGGCTTGAGTTCCCCAAAGCTTTTGCTCTTCAAGAATCTCGAATCTGGCAACCGCGCTTTTCGCATCCGCATTGAGCGCGGCCCACGATCCTGTTTGGAGCATGGTGACAACGCCGAGGATCAACAGTGCGCGCTGCCTTGTATCTCTGTTCTCTGTAACTGCCGTCCAGACCGCAATTGCCGCAACCGGAATTCCCGCGCTGAACGGCGCCGCAATATCCCAATCCCTGCTCATCCCCAGCGTGGAATTCAACACGACAATCAGCCCGACACCGCATCCCATTGCCAGGAGAAGAAACCATTCGGATATTCCCAATGCCTTTTCCTTCTTGAGTGTAATAACGATCGCGGCGACAAGAAGTGCGGCAGCGGCAGGAGTGCAAAAAAGAAAGAGATTTGCCACATCAGCCGCATGACCCAGTGAAAACATGCCATACGCCTGATCCTTTCCAGTCGGGCTGCCGAAAGATAGAATATTCGTGCCGGCTTCGTTCAAGGCTTCCCGGAAAAAAGAAAAAGAATACCCCGAGAGTGCCAGCATCGCGGCAAAGACAACTCCGGAAATAAACAGCGCTCCGCCGGCCTCGGACGCTGCTCCGCGACGGATTCCGACATACGCAAGAAACGCAATCGCCGGAAGAAAAGCGGCCGCACTAAAGTTCATCGACAACAGGAAGCCGAAAGCCGCCATAGGCCAATAGATTGAAATTTTCTCCTTCAGGTACCCTGCTCCGAGAAGAAGGAAGAGAAATATTCCGACATACCCCGGTGCGTCGTTTCCTACGTACCCAAAAAAGAGGATGCTCACGCCCGAGGCGAGGAGAAAGAAGAACATCAGCACTCTGTCCGTTTCCTCGGCAACAAAGAGCCCGATCCCCTTCCATGCGGCGACAACAAAACAAATTCCCGAAATCCCGCTCAACCATAAGTAAGCATCTTCAGGGGGAGTGAAACTCTCAAGAAAAGTGAAAAGACGGCACAGTTGAAATACAAAAAAGCCGACGAGGGGCTTCCGTGCAAACCCGGCAAGAGCAAGATTCTCCATGTTCTTCGGGATCTTTAGACTTCGCAGCTGCAAATAGCCGTCGCCAAGAAAATATGTCGACGCCCGAAAATGGTCAAGGACAAACGCCATTCCGACGATCGAGATAATGCCCAGGATCCATCGAATTAGTGGGGAGCGGTCGCTAACAAAATCGACAATCGATCGAATGAGATCGATCAAGTAAAATTGCACGGGGGGAATCATGATGACGAGCATGAGAAGCGAAACGGCGATCCGGATTTCGATACCGTAGAAAGCGAGAAAATGGAATCCCCAATTCCAGGCGGTCGGCTCAAACGCCGACCAGAGATCCATTGCAATGAATGAACCCGCAAAAAAATAGATGATTGGAAAGATGAGCTTTTCTTCGGTCTCGTCTGTATCAGGGGGGATTGGGTTTGACATAGAAAACGCCTGTAGGAGGGAAACGGTTAAGGTCTTGGGTTTTGGATTCTCTGGCTGTTGAGCTTCGAGTATTAAATCATTGGCCGCGAATTTGAAGAACAGGTGCGAGATGGTGCCGCAGAAATTTTGCGTCAATCCAAGCAACTGTTCACGATTGATCCAGCCCAAAACTCTTCAAATTTTTCCCCAGATGCAAACGGAATGTGTCTCCGTGAAGCCATCTGATTGTTTAAAGCAAACGGATGGCTGTTTTGTAAGCGGCAATTTTATCCGTTCGAGTGAAGAGCCACCCTATTCCCTTCGGTGTCGGTGAAGTATGCCATATACCCGATCTGTTTATCGATCAGCGTTTTCGGCATCGTCACTTTTCCCCCTGCCTTCTCAATTCGGTCGAGCACCAGTTGCATATCGGGATTTCCGTTGAGATAGACAATGGCCCCTGTCGCACTTGGCGTATGCATCTGGCTTTGGACGAGCGCTCCGCTGACGGTCCCATTGTTGCCGTCCGTCGGAAACATCGCCATCTTCATGCCTCCCCAATCTCCGGCCCGTAACGTAATTTCAAAAATCGTTTCATAGAATTTTGTCGCTCGTTTGATATCGGATACTGCTATCTCGAAATAGTTTATCGCGTTGGTGTCTTTATCTATTTTTTTGCCCATGGATGCCGCCTTTCTGTGGTATGAATGTTCATGATTTCTTGCACAAATCCCAAATGAATGGTTTCGCGCCTCTGCGAAAAATATTTTTTCAGGTGTTTCTGATCATCTATCGAGAGCGCGGTTATTGGGATGTGAAAAATCCATCTGCACGGCCGAAATATCCCGCGTTGCAAACGCCGCGTCGCAATAGCTTAAGTAATAGTTCCACTTTCGGGTGAACGTTTCATCGAAGCCCGGAGTTCACGCCCTCTTCACGTTTCGGTTGAAGTTCTTGCGCAAGATGTACATTCCTGTCATTTGCCGCTTGAGCTGGATCGCCGATGTCAAAGCGTCTTCGTGAAAGCGATACTTGAAATAATTGCCGCAGAATTTCACGGTAGTATTGTTGTCTAACTCCTCCAAATTTTCGTCCGCTTATGTGGCTTCCAGCCAGAAGAGCGGGCGCTCGTACTCGATTTCTTTTAACACTTTTGACGGATGAATGTTCCCGGGATGGTTAATTGACACAAAATGTTCCATTTCATGGAAACTCGCTGCAAACCGTTCATGTAAGAGATCGTTGAAAGAACAAGCCGGCCGGCCGGCCGCATCGCGCTCGCCCTATAATTCCACGATGACCGCGCACGATTCGTTTTGGGCATCCCGCTGAAGTCGGTCTGCGGTGCTGCTTTATTCAGGCGACACGGCCGTTGATTCCTTTCGCTCACCACGAACCGCTCATCGGTGAGTCATGGTTTTTTCTTTGAACGGAGCAATATGGATATCCCGTTATGATGCCCTTCCGTTCGCGACCGTACACCATTGATGCTGCGTATGCAATCCTAAAAAGCTGCGGTTCTTCTTACCGAGCTTTGCCTCTTTGCGCGGGACTATTTGTTTTTACGAAAAGATAATGGCTTACCATCCACTCGCTCCCATGCTTATATCCCCACAACTCTGCACATGCCATGAAAAAGATGCGCCAGTACACGCGCCATTTTTCCGCCTCATCTTTACCGTACGTTTGCTCGAACAACGGGAGGATTTTCTCTTTGTGACGATCCATATTTCGCAGCCACGCTTCCGCCGTCTTTTGATAGTGGATTCCGCTGACGTGCCAGTGGTTCGAGATTTTGACGTTATCGTTAAAATAAAAAAGAAGGTGATCGCTCGGCATCATCCCGCCGGTAAAAAAATATTTCGACATCCAGTCTGTCTCATCTTTTGCTTCAAAGAGGTACGCGTACTCGCGATGAGTGAAAATATGGATGAATAATTTTCCGTTGTCTGAAAGGAATGATGAAATTTTTGCGAGGAGGAGTTCAACATTGCGCATGTGTTCAAACATCTCGACAGAGACAATCCTGTCGAATTTCTTCGCCGTGGTGAACGTGTTCATGTCGGCGGTCGACACTGTGAGATTTGTGACGCCCCGTTTCTCTGCCTCCGAATCGATGTACTGCTTTTGCGTCCGGGAATTGGAAATTGCTGTAATTGTGCTTTTGGGAAAGCGCTGCGCCATAAAAAGGGCGAGCGACCCCCAGCCGCATCCGAGTTCAAGAATCTTTTGGCCGTCGCGGAGCTCAGCACGCTCACAGGTTAATTCGAGCATATCAACTTCGGCCCTGTCCAGATCATTGACTCCATCCCGCCAAAAGCCGGAGCTGTATTTTAACTGTCGGCCGAGCACGAACTGAAAGAACTCCGTCGGCACCTCGTAATGCTGTGCATTCGCATCGATGGTGTTCACTGCAATTGGAGATTGTTTCATTTCTGCGATGAAATTCATCAGCCGCTTCTGTTGAAGCTCCGTGTTCGCTTCGCATTCACCCCGCAGACGCTGCCGAAGCAATCGCCGGATGCCGAAACGGATAAGAAAATCCGGAAGGATTTGGTTTTCCAGAAAGAACTGTATCATAACGGGAATGTCTGCATGAACAACGGAGAGAAAAGAAGCTAAATCAAACAATCATACCATCACATCTTCAACGAATGATAGACGGCCTCTACGCCTTCTGAAGCCGCGAGATGAAGGCGGTCTTCGTCCGCTGATATACGCGGTAATCATCAATATAGATGAGTTGTCATAGAATAGGAAAAGGGCTAAGAACGCTGCCGGAGAAGAAACTTTCTACATAATCGCCCTGTTTTTCAACTTAGCCAATTCCAGAAAGACATACGCGGTCACGGCGATGTTCCCCAAACCGGCGAGGAGGAAAAGCCATACAACTCTTTCGCCTATGCTCTGCTCTTTGTAGGCGATCCATCTAAATATCACGATCGTGTTGATGTACAAATCCTTCAATGTCGCGGCCATTCATGGAATCTGAGAAAGCGCCGGCCATTCTTCGATCACATTACTCCGGACGCTCATTGTAAACGCTAAGTAGCTCATTTACAGGCAGAACGCGGTGAACAATGTGGTCAAAAACACTTTCATGATGATGGTGGTATGACTTCAAGTGGGTTCGGTGGACTTGCTGAATCGTATCACGCGCAGCCAGCCGAGCACTTTTATCAACGGATATGTCGGATCGATTTCAAACAGCCGCACGGCAAAATTTAGTCTGGCGGGAAACTTGTGATGATTGTTCTGAAACAACTCTCCGAGCGTAAGGAAATCAAACGGAAGAGAATTGCGCGACTTATCGCCGGTGTCTTTAAAATTGACGTACCCGTATTTATGCCCGCTCCAATTGACAATGCCTCCATGGATCGGCCCCATGATGAAATGGAACGGAAGAAGGAGAAAGTACCATGCGCTCGGCGCAAAGATGATATAGAAGAGAACGTACACGCCAACCCACAAAAATCTCACCGTCCAAGTATCCGCGAATTTGTCGAACGCTTTCCATTCCGGAATATTCCTGTCGAACCCCTTTTCCGGTTCGACCCGGTGAAGCAAATAATCGAGGTAGATGTCCTTGGTTCTCCACATCATCCTGAACATGCTGCGGAAATAATGCGGGGAGTGGGGGTCTTTTTCGGTGTCGCTGTACGCATGATGCATCCGATGCATGATGGCGTAGGCACGCGGGTTAAGGAAGGAGGATCCTTGTGTGACGAACGTTGCTATGTAGAAGGCTCGCTCCCAAAACTTCGACATCGTGAACATCTTGTGCGCCGCGTATCGATGCAGAAAGAACGTCTGGCAAAAGAGAGACAGGAACCAATGGGCAAGAAAAAAGACAATGATGACCATATTTTCGCTTAATATTCGTTATGTAAAATTTTTCAACAGCTATCATTCCTCCAAACCTTTCCCATAGATTTGCGATGGGATTAGGTCGAGTGAAACCATCCAACGGTGTAAGAGGAAGAGAGCGGCTGTGGACGAATACGAATGTAACCCCAATTTTTCGGCAAACGTTCCAACAACTTTGTCAAGGTTCAAAACCTTGACAGAGTTCACATCATTTCACCTGCGTTTTATCCAGCGCGTCGTAATACTTTCGAATCAGATCCTGGTAGTCTTTCGAGTACCCTTCTTCGATCGCTTTCAGAAGGTCGCGGCGAAGCTGGTTCTGCGCAGATTCGTCCTGAGTCTCTGCAGGACTGCGTCGGACCGGAGTTGTGCCCGCAGTCGATGTACGGCGCTGTTCGTAGTCCCGTTCGCGCATCGATGTCTGCGCGTCGAGCATGCGCGACAAAATTCTTTGCTGCTGCCGGAGCGTATTCGGGTTGACGTTGTTCTGCTGCAGGTTTTCGACAACCTCTTTCATTTCGTCTGCGATCCTCTGAAGGTCTCCCAAAATGCGGTTCTTGTCCTGACTCTCCTGGGCTTCTTTGTTCAATTGCTCCATGGATTTTCGAACTGCGTCCTGCTGATTCGCGAGCCTCCCCATTTCCTGGAGCTGTTCCTGCGACAATCCTTGTCCCTGCGAGAGCTGTTCGGTTTGCAGGTTGATGTTTTGCTGCTGGCCCGCCATCCGGCGAAGCTGCTGCAAGAGAGATCCGCCGGGTCCCCCCTGGCCTCCCTGCTGCATCGCGTCCATCGATGACTGCGTGAGTGAAGCTGCTTTGTTCAACGCCGCCATCGCTTCGGCCTGTTGCGCGCTTGAATACTGTCCGTTGCGGCGTTCGAGCCCGGTCATCGCCTGCGACATGGATCCCATCGCCTTTCCAACCGTCCTCCCCATCTCGGACGACACTGCGAACGATTTCTGACTCAGACCGACAAGGTTATTCGTGACGTTCGCGAGGTCACTCTGCAATCCTAACTGTTTTTCCGCATTCTCGCGAAACTGCTCGGAGTTCGGCGGAAGCGTGCGCGATTGATTCTTCAGATCTTCCTCGCGTTGAGAGATATCCAGCATATCTTCCATCGCTTTGCGAAGCGTGTTCATCGTTTCGTTCATTTCGTTGCTCAACATCTGCTCCTGCATTTCCGACATTCGGCGGGACATCTGCTGCATTGCTTTGTCCGCCTTGTCCTGCATTTGAAGCGCTCTCTGCCGTTGCTGCTGGTGAAGCTGTTCCGAGCTTTGCTGCATCGACTGCTCCATCGCACTATCGTGTGCGGCTTCCTCGGCTTTGTCGAGCGCTTTCATCGGCATCTCCTCGGGGAACTCCTCCATCTTCTTCCGCAATTCTTCGAGTTGCTGCTGGATGTCCGCTAGTTGCTTGTTGATGTCCTCCTGTTTTTGTGCGAGTTCTTCCGCCTTTTTCTTGTCGGATATTGGCGCTTCGGCTGTTTCCTTCTGCAGGCTCTCCTGCTGTTTCTGCAGCTCGTTTGCGCGCTTCACCATCTCGTCCATTTTTTGCTCGACCTGGATCCGCTTGAGAAGCTGCATCGTCCTCTCGATGCTCTGCCGAAAGGCTTCTTCCGAAAATTGTACTTGCTGCATTGCCTGGCGCAGTTGATCGGGCGAAACGTTTTGCATCGACTCCTGCATCCGCTTCATCGCTTCCTGGAATTCCGGGGAATTGATTTGATGCAGCATTTGCTGAAGTTCGGTATACTTTTGCAGCGTCTCGTTCGACAGAATATTGTTTTTCTGCATCGCCTGGGTCATCGTATCGAGCGATTTGCTCACCTCATCGATTTTTTTCGTCAGTTCCTGATACCGCTTGAGCGTCTCTTCGGCTTTTTTTTCCTTCTGCCAATCGAGGGGTTGATTCTTTTTCATTTCCTGCGAGATCTCATTCAGGTCTTTCTTCAAATCTTTCTCTTCATCGAGCGACTTCTCGAGTTTCTCGATCGCATCATTCTGCCCCTTGTCGGCATCGGCGAACACTTCGTCGAGCGAGGGAAGTCTCAATAAGTATGTTTCGCTGACTCCCTTCTTCGGGCCGGAGACGTTGTCGTTGTCGAATATTTCAGCGTGGTATTCAACGACGTCCTCGGGAACCAGTCGCATCGTCGAAACATTCCATTGGAAAGTCATTTCAGCGTCCGTGGATGTTTTTTCCGCTGCTCCAAGAGGAACGGAAACCGATGCAAAGCCGCTGTCTCCTTGTTCATACCGCGAATGAACCAGCCGGTACACGAGGTTGAGCGCTGTGAATCCAAAATCGTCATGGATCTTTAACTGGAGCGCAAGTTCCATGTTGTCGACGACATCGATATTTTTTCCTGGATAGACAATCGCAACCGTGGGGGCTTCGTCAGGGAGCGGATCGATCTTGTATTCGATCGGATCTACATTCGTGAAGCCTTCGCCATCCTCCAGGTTAACATGATAGGTGTCTCGATGATGGAGAATAAATTCTCCGGCATACACTCCATCATGGGAATGCAGCAGCAGTTCTTTGTCGCCCCTGAAAATGATCGCAGCGCGCCGCAACTCTTTTCCCGTGTTGATGCGCCACTGAACGGTCGTTCCTGGGAGCGCAAGCACCTCGCCGACATTATCTTCGAGCGATTGCTCGGGAAGGCGGGAATACGAAGGAGGAATGAGGTGCACCGTGAGCGACCGTACGACCGGCCTGTCGAGTACGTTGATCGTATACTTCAAACTTTGAATTCCATCCGCTTCCGTAAAATAATCCGCGGACTGTCTGACGGAAGCAACTATATAGTGAAATTGTCCCGATGAGTCCGCCCGAACTTCTACCCTGTCTTCTGAAGAGTTATCCTTCTGCTGAACCGACAGAGTAATTCTCTTGGGAAGAGATAAGCGGAGGCGGTTCCCGGGTTCCTCATTTTCGATGAGCGATACCGACACCGGAACCGATTCACCCTTGACAATTTCGACATTGCCCGGATGGATAAGGAAGGAAAATGCCGGCGGCTGGCGAAACTCTGTGCGGAAATGAGCAAGCCGCGACGCTGCGGGCAAAAGGTCAATTTGTGGAACCGCGAACAAAAGAATGACAACAGCCGCAACGATCGCCGCATTTTTTCCGGCCTTGCGTGCCGCCGCAAATGAAACAACATCCGTAAATTGAAGACGGGCTGCGGCCTTCTGCAGATCGGCGAACGATGCATCGATCAGTTCCGGCGAATAGTCCGGGCGAAAATTATGTGTTCCGCCTTCCGGTGCATTGTGTTCTTCAAAAATATCGAGAATGTTCCACAACCGATCTTTTACTTCGGGAAATGTCTCGCCGACGCGGGCGGCAATTTCCTTTTCTGAAGCGCCGGCGGCAATCTTTTTCAAGCGCAATACCGGCACAACGATAAGCCATCCGCCGATACTCAGGATCGCGGCAAAGCCGGTTATGAATAATACGGTCCTGAAGAGAATACTTCCGCAGACAAGAGCTTCCAGGGCGGACAAACAGGTCAATATCACCAAAGCCGTGCCTGCACTCAGAAGAGATCCATACACCGATCGTTCTATATAATAACGCGAACGAACGGCGTCAAGCCGCCGCTTCATTTCCGCGTAGATCGGTGTACTTTGATTTGCGGGGTTAATCATTTTTCGTGACTACCATAAGCGAATCGCCAAAACCCAAGACCTTTTTCACTTTTAACTAGAAGCGGTCTCAAAAAACTGTCTCCGTATCCTTCGATGCGTTCGCTCCGCTCGCTTACTCAGGATGAACGGTTGTTTGTTCACCCTGAGCAATCCCGACGAAGTCGGGAGCGTCGAAGGGTCAGCGCAAAATCATTTTTGAGATAGCTTCTGTTAACTTTTCACTCTTCACTGCGTCAGCACCCAGTAAAGCAAATTCGTTCCAAACCGCAGCGCCTCCTGCCGTTTCTCTTCCGGGTCTTTGTGAACGTCGGGGTCCGCCCATCCGTCGCTCGGATTGGATTCGTACGTATAGTATACAACAAGACGCCCTTTGTAGAAAATCCCGAACCCTTGGGGCGGCTTGCCGTTGTGTTCATGAGTTTTTGGAACGCCGTTCGGAAAATCGAAGACGCAATGATACAGGCCGTACGAAAAAGGGAGTTCAACGAGCTGCTCTTCGGGGAACACTTTTTTGATCTCGCGCCGGAATGCTTTGTCCATGCCGTAATCGTCGTCGGCATAAAGAAAGCCGCCGTGTTCGAGATACGCTCGAAGGCGATTCACCTCGTAATCGGAGAAAAGAATGCCGCCGTGGCCGGTCATAAACACGAATGGGTATGAAAAGAATTTATCGTCCGAAATTTCCGTGAACTCGTACTCAGGGTTAACATCGATGCCCGTATACTGCTTCGCGAACTTCAGCAAGTTCACTTCACTCGATGGATCGTTATACCAATCGCCGCCTCCCGCATACTTCAGCCGCGCAATGCGGAATTGAGATTCGATGCGTTTTGGCTGTGCGTTGACAACGCCATAAACCGCCAAGACGCAAAGGGCGCAAAGGATGGTTTTTCTCATGCAGAAAATTTAGAGAATCGCGAAGGGAGAAGCAAGCAGGAAAGCCGATTGTGCAAAAACCTTCCGAAGGCTTCCATTGAACTATTCAAACATTCTAGAAGCTGTCTCAAAAACTCTACGGAATGTCATTCTGATCCCGCCGTTTTGCGGCGGGAGAAGAATCCATGACAATCGTGCACCGTGGTATACGAAGCTTCAGTGTCGTGGATGCTTCGTCCCGCTGAAAAGCGGGGCTCAGCATGACATTCACAAATGCATTCTCCGTTGAAATCACTTTTGAGACGGCTCTAGGAACTGAGTCTTCGGAAGGTTATTTACACCACCGATCATAAACATAAACGTCCCGTCCGGCTGATACAACCGAACGGGACGCCTCATCACATCACTCACTAAAACATCAGTCCATGATTTTCCGCAAAAATGCCGGCTTGTCGGTATCACCGCGGTCGGACGTCTGCTGCGAAAAACGGGATTCGGTTGCCTGCATCGTCGGCGACGGAATTTGGAATCCTTTACGGATGTACGCCGGTTCGTCCATTTTTTTCAAGTCCTGGACTCCTGTCGGAATGTGGTCTAGGACGCGGACATTTTTCGACGGACGCGCTGTTGCAGATGCCTTCCTGTTGAAACCCGTTGCGATCACGGTGACCATTAATTCTTCGGTCATCGACTCGTCGATCACGGCGCCAAGAATCACGTTGGCGTCATCGCCGGCCGCTTCATGAATGATGCTCGTCGCCTCGTCGACTTCAACCAGCGACAAATTCTTTCCGCCGGTGATGTTGACAAGAACGCCCTGCGCTCCAGCGATTGAAACTCCTTCGAGCAGCGGGCTTGAAATCGCCGCGTTCGCCGCTTCGACAGCTCTGTTCTCTCCGGTTGCAACGCCCGAACCCATCAGCGCGTCTCCCATTTCGCGCATGATCGTGCGGACATCGGCAAAATCAAGGTTGATCAAACCTGGAACGGTGATCAGCTCCGAAATGCCGCGGGTTGCGTTGTGAAGCACGCGGTTGCAGATCTCGAACGCTTCTTCGAGCGGCGTCGTTTTTTCGACGATCGAAAGAAGTTTTTGATTCGGGATAACAATAAGGGTGTCGACCTGTTTCTTCAATTCCTCGAGGCCGTACTCCGCCTGTGTTAATCGTTTCTTTCCTTCACAATTAAACGGTTTCGTAACGATGCCGACGACAAGCGCTCCGAGGCTTTTTGCAATGTTCGCTACGACCGGGCCGCCGCCGGTGCCCGTGCCGCCGCCCATCCCTGCAGTAATGAACACCATATCGCTCCCTGCAAGGGCACGCGCAATTTCTTCGCGGTCTTCCTCAGCCGCACGATGACCGATGCTCGGATCTGCGCCGGCACCGAGTCCTCGGGTGAGATTCTTTCCGATCTGGATCTTATTCGGAGCGCTCGTTCGCTCGAGGGCTTGGGTATCGGTGTTGATGCAGATAAAGTCAACGCCGCTGAGCCCTTTGTCGATCATGCTGACAATCGCGTTGCTCCCGCCGCCGCCAACTCCCACTACACGGATCTTCGCGCCGCCGTCTTTGGGGTTGTCAAGTTCTATCATGGTACTCCTTTGTGTTTAGTGAGTGATGTATGTGATGTTAATAATTTCGGATTTTTCGTCTATCAAAATTCAATGTTAGAAAACTTTTTGTTGATACTTGACTGCCGGAATACAGAATTCAGGAGACAGAATTCATGGAAGAGCAAATTTTTCCAGGATAATGTCAAAGTCCTGGTCTCCTGTATTCTGACTTCTGTGTTCTGACTCCTGACTTCTGTATTCTTGCTCCACCTTACAACTCGTCAAACCATCCCTTCATCCTTTTCAAGATGGTGGGGAATTTTCCGTCCATTTTTGTCCCGCGGATATTTTCAATATTGGGCCGCTGCCGATGTTTGATGGCGTGATGCACGAGTCCAACACCAGTCGCGTACATAGGATTTTCTATCTCGCGCACAAGACCGCCGCGGAATCCCTGTGGAATCCCGATCTTCACCGGCATCCCGAGCACCTCGCGGGCAAGGTCGGCCGTTCCTTTAATGAGTGAGCCGCCGCCCGTCAACACAACTCCGGCTGATAGATGTTTTTGGTATCCTGAGCGTTTGATTTCCATCGCCGCAATTTCCAGAATTTCTTCCATGCGCGGCTGAATGATCTGGCACAATAAGCGCTGGTCGATGTCTAGCGGCGGCCGTCCGCCGATGCCCGGAACCGTGATCGGTTCGTTTTCCATGATCGACGGCAAGTGTGCATGGCCGTGCGTGATCTTCAGCTGCTCCGCCTGGTCCGAAAGGATGCCGAGACCGCGGCGGATATCATCGGTCACTTTTTTTCCAGCGATGCCGATCACCGCCGTGTGCCGGATCGTACGATCTTCGAACACCGCGAGGTCCGTCGTCCCTCCGCCGATGTCCACGAGAGCAACGCCGACTTCTTTTTCCTCTTTATCGAGAACGGCGTCGCTGGATGCGATCGGTTCGAGCACGATGTCGCTCACCGACACGCCCGCGCGCTGGACGCACTTCAGAATATTTTGCGCCGCAGAAACCAGCCCGGTGATAATGTGAACGTTTGCCTCCATACGGACGCCGGACATTCCGACCGGATCATAAACGCCATCCTGTCCGTCAACTATAAATTCCTGCGGGATGACATGTATAATTTTTCTGTCGGACGGAAGGGCTACCTTCTTCGTGTCTTCGATCAAGCGGTCGACATCGGCCTGAGTGATTTCCTGGTCCGGTCCGCTGATGGCGATGACGCCGCGGCTTTGAAAGCTCTGCACGTGATCCCCTGCAATTCCTGCCACGACGGTCTGAATCTTAGCGCCCGACTGCAGTTCCGCTTCGCGGACCGCCGCCTGGATGGAGGCAATTGTTTTTTCAATGTGCGTGATAACGCCGCGGGTCAATCCTTCGGATTTGCTCTTGCCGATCCCGAGAATATTCACCTCGTTGTTCTCGCTCAACGACGCGACGATCGCGCACACTTTTGTCGTACCGATATCCAATCCAACGTAAATATTTTCCATGCTGCTTCCTTTTCTGCGAATAAGTCTCTCTATCTAAGACGATTTCTTGATGTTGTGGGAATCCGCCGGTTTTGCCGATGAGACGATCACTTGGTCGTCAAAACGGATGTCGATGTAACGAATGTCTTGCGATCCTTGCTCTGCAACAAATTTTTTCCAATAGGCGTCGAGTTTTACCATTTTCCTTGCCGCATCGCCGCGGCCGAAGATGATCGGGACGCCGGTATCCGCGGAATAGAGCACCATGTCGTGGCCGCTGCGGATTCGTACTTCCGAAACGAGACGATAGAGTTCGCTGCCGACCATTTGAGCGGTCTTCAGTGCTTCAAGCGCGGCGAGCACATCGCTGTGCGTTGTGCGCTGGCCGACCGTCACATCGGCGAGTGAATCAATTCCGCTGATCACGGGAAGATCAAAAATTGCCTGCGACGAAACGTGTGGAAGAACGTAGCCTTCTTCATCGACATAGAGCATGTCTGCCTTTCCGGGAAGCGAAAGAAGCGCGATCGGCGTCCGCTCCTGCACCGATATTCTGATCGTGGCCGGCGCATCGCGCGTTACGACAACATTCTTCACGAAATGATTCTGCTGGATATTTTTCTTTATCGACAGCAAGTCGATGTCGTACATTTTTGTCTTTAAGGAAACATGTGCAAGCGCGACCACTTCTTCCTTTGTAACGATATGTTCGCCTTCAACTATAATGCCGCTGACGGTGAGGTGCTCTTTCCATTGCATTGTTCCAAGCCACGCGGTCAACGCGAGAATGAACAACAGCGCAAAGATTCCGTACACCTTCTTCCCATGTACGGGCACTATCGGCTGATTCTTGTCGTCCATACCAGTCATCTCGCCGCCTCGGCAATTTCTTCTTCCTCAAATCCTACCAACTTAACCTCAAGTTCAAGCTTGATGCCGCTTCGTTCGAACACTTTTTTTCGAGCAAGCCGGACCAGATCAAAAACGTTGTGCGCCGTTGCGTCTCCGTGGTTGACGATAAAATTTCCGTGGCGCTCGGAAATCTGGGCCTTGCCGATCTGCTTGCCTTTCAACCCCGCATCTTCGACAAGCTTCGCCGCAAACGTTCCTTCCGGATTCTTGAACATGCTCCCGGAATTCGGCAGGTTCAGCGGCTGCGATTGATTTCGTTTCAACAACAGTTCTCTCCGGCGCTTCAACAACTCCGATACATTGCCTTGCGGCAATGCGAACGATGCATTCAGCACGACGTCGCGGGCGAAACCCGACCGCCGGTACGAAAACCCTGCCTGCGCTTTTTTTATTTTCTGGATCGCATCGTCCCGATAGATTTCCACTTCGATGAGATGGTCGGAAATCTCGCCGCCGTACGCCCCCGCATTCATGATCACTGCGCCGCCGATCGTACCGGGAATTCCCGCCAGCATTTCCACGCCGGCTTTTTCATGCTGAATGCAGAAATCAACGAACTTGCTCAGCCGCACGCCCGCGTCTGCAACGATCGTGCTGCGTTCAATGGTCACGCTTCCCAGGCCTTCTTCAAGATTGATCGCAGCACCCCGAAATCCTTTATCGCTGATGAGAAGGTTCGAACCTTTTCCGATGATCATGAACCGGTAGTCAAGTTTTTTGAAGAAACGGACAACTTCGATCAAGTCAAATTTGTCGACGGGTTCCAAATAGAAATCCGCCGGGCCGCCGATCCGAAACGAGGTATACTTTGCAAGCGGCTCGGCAACGGCAACATGCCCGCGAAAGATTTTTCGTATGTCGTCGACAGAAACCATTTTTTAATTAAGAATTAATAATTAAAAATTAAGAATGGTTTTACTGTAGCATTCACTGTTTCGATACAAATTCATAATTATTAATTTTTAATTGCCTTAAGAATTCTTCTCCATACTTCCAGATATCCCCTGCACCCATTGTAATAACGATGTCTCCCGGCCGAGTATTCTTCTTCAAATACTCAGGAAGCTGTTTCTTATCCTGAATATAGTGGACATCTTTGTGCCCAAACTGTTTTGCGGCGTTCGCGATCAATTCGCCCGTCACTCCTTGAATCGGCTCTTCTCGCGCCGGGTACACGTCGGTCAGCACGAGAACGTCCGCGAGAAGAAATGCTTTGCCGAAATCTTCATAGAAATCCCGCGTCCGGGAATACAGGTGCGGTTGAAACACACAGACGACTCTTCTCCGCCACCCAGATTTTACTCCCGAAAGCGTTGCCCTGCATTCAGTCGGGTGATGGGCATAGTCGTCGTAGACTGAAATCCCGTTCACTTCCCCTTTTTTCTCCCAGCGGCGGTATACCCCGGTGAACTTTTCGATGCCGGCTTTCACCTTCGAAAAAGGGACTCCGAGCTGCAAGCCCACGGCGATCGCAGCAAGGGCATTCTGGATATTGTGCTTTCCCGGAATCTGCAGCGTTATCTCTCCGAGGTCCTCGGAGCCGCGTGCAACGGTAAACGTACTCGTGTTTTCTTTGTGGCGAATTTCGATCGCCTGAATATCCGCCTGGGGCGTCAGGCCGTACGTCAACAACTTTTTTTTCTTGATCTGCGGCATAATATCCTGCAGGGCAGGCTCGTCAAGACACAAAACAACAAATCCATAGAACGGAACTTTGTTCGCGAACTGAATGAAAGCTCCCTTGATGTCCTCAAGGTCCCGGTAACAATCAAGGTGGTCCGTTTCAAGCGTTGTCAGGACGGCAATCGTCGGCGTAATAGACAGAAACGAACGGTCGAATTCATCCGCTTCAACGACGATAAAATCTCCTTTGCCGAGACGGGCGTTCGTTCCGCCGAGTCCGCTCAGCTTTCCGCCGACGATGACTGTCGGGTCGAGCCCGCCTTCGAGCAGCACAAGGCTGACCATCGATGTTGTTGTCGTTTTTCCATGCGTGCCGGCGATGCCGATGCCGTATTTCAAACGCATAACTTCTGCGAGCATTTCAGCTCGACGCACCGTCGGGATCTTTCTCCGCAGAGCTTCGATGACTTCGGGATTCTCGGATGCAACGGCCGACGAATAGACCAGCGTGTCAACATCGGCGGCCAGATTCTCAGCTTTGTGCCCTTCATAGATCGTCGCGCCGAGCGACCGGAGATGTTCCGTCACTTCACTCAGCGCTCTGTCTGAGCCGCTCACGGCAAAGCCCTGGTCGATCAGTATTTCAGCAATGCCGCTCATCCCGATGCCGCCGATGCCGACAAAATGAATCTTCTTAATTGAACTGAACATGTTCTCGTACTAGATTTTCTGTAAGAAGCTGAATATCTTCTCTGCTTGCTTCTTACTATTTACAGTTTACCGATTACTGTTCACTGTTTGCTCCTCACCCTGAACCTCTGCCGTTCTCCTTTTGGGACCCTGGCGGCAACCCGCTCCATTTCCATGATCAGTTCCTTCTCTCGCTCATACCTTCCGACGCGAATTCTGTACAATCGCCTTCGTCCCTGCACTTTAAACACGATCACCTGAAACCTCCCGGCAGTCTGCACTGACCGCTCCCGGCCTATGTGGAACCATTCGATATCCGAAAATGGAATTTCCCTTCGTGTGAACTTATGCTGAAAGATAATCGCCTCCTGTTCGACGATAAGCTTTCTGTCTCGAATCTTATTGAGGACAAGCGTAATGAAGGCGACCAGAACGAAGAAGGCGATGATATAAAGGATCGGGTCCCTAAACACCAGCGTGAACTCGTTCTCAATAAAGCTTCCTTTTACTCCGGCGTACAGTATGAGAGTAACCAGATAGATCAGCGCTTGCTGGTAGTAAAAGTCGAGTTTATATTTATATTCTTTCCCTGGCATCTTTCTATTTTCAATTGACAATTTGCGATTTACGAATTTGAAAAACCCAGCGTTAAAATTTTCTGCGCGATTTCTTTGCCGGCATCGGGTTTCCCAAGCTGGAGGCTTTTTTCTGTCATTGATCGTTGTTTCGTATCATTCAAGAGAATCTCTCTTATTGCAGACAGAGTTTTGGCATCTAATTCTTTATCCTTAACCATTACCGCCGCGCCTGCATCGACCAGCGTCTGCGCGTTGAGTTCTTGATGATTCGCCGCAGCCTGCGGGTACGGCACGAGGATCGCGGGCTTTCCGAGACGGGTCAACTCGGCGAGCGTCGTCGCCCCCGACCGGCACAACACAAGGTCTGCCGCAGCGTATGCGTATTCCATCTTGTCGATAAACTTCCCAATCCAAATACTCGGAGATTTGCTTAATTCATACCGCTCAAAATCCTTTTCGCCGGTTTGCCATATCAATTGAAATCCAAAGTTCACAAGTTTACCGGCTATTTTTTCGACTATCGAATTGATCGATGCTGCACCGAGGCTCCCGCCGAAGACAAGGAGCGTTTTGACGTTGGGCTGCAGGCCGAAATACTTCGCTCCATCAATTCGCGAAACCTTGCCGAGTGCCTCGCGGGTCGGGTTGCCGACGAGGTCAATCTTCTCTGCTTCGAGTTCCGGCAGCCATTGCTTCGTGGCTTCGAACGTGATGAAGACCTTTGATACTCTTGACGCGACCATCCTCGTCGTAACGCCGGGGTAGCTGTTGCTTTCATGCACCACGGTCGGAATTTTCATGAACGACGCAACGGAGAGGATCGGACCGCAGACATATCCGCCCGTTCCGAGAACAATGTTTGGCCTTAATTTCCTCATGAGAAAGAACGATTGAACCAACGATACGATCACTTTTACCGGAAAGAGCAGATTGTCGACCGTCAACCGGCGGTGGAATCCGCTGATCCAAATCGTATGAAACCCGTACCCTTTTTCCGGGATAACGCGAGCCTCGATCTTATCTTTCGTGCCGACGAAGTCGATACGGATATCGGGGCGCGTCCTTCTGATTTCCTCTGCGATCGCAAGCGCGGGAAAAAGATGCCCGCCGGTTCCTCCGGCGGCGAAAAGAATTGAAGGCGATCGCGAATCAATTGACATACCCTTGTTTCCATTTCATCCTTCTTCCCTCGTCCTCCAGAATCAATACACTTTTCCAACCGCCGGTTCGCTCATTTCAGCCGGCAGTTGAGCCGCCGATTCTTTCGCCTGCCGCGGGTGTAAATCGGTATGGGCGGAGATGTTCAACAGCACGCCTACGGCAAACGACGAGAAAACGATCGCCGAACCGCCGTAGCTGACGAACGGCATCGGCAATCCGGTTGTCGGAAATACTCCGAGCGTGACAAGCGCATTGCCGAGGGCATAGACGACGATGGTTGACGTAATGCCGATCGCCAAATATTTTCCGAAATCGTCGGGTGCGTTCTTCGCTATTTTAAATCCGCGCAGAAGGATTGTGAGGAACAACACCATAAAAATTATCGTGCCGATCAGTCCGTACTCTTCGCCGACGATCGAAAAAACGAAATCGCCGTACGATTCCGGCAGAAAGAGATCCCGCTGTTTGCTCATGCCCATTCCGACGCCGAACAACCCGCCGTTGCCGAAACCGATAATTCCCTGCCAAAGCTGATAGCTCGCTTTGTTCGGCGCTGCGGCAGAGCTGTCATGCCCGAGGAATGAGAGGATGCGCCTCATCCGGTATTCCGCACTCACCATGTACACAAGGACCGCCGGTATGAGAGCAGACATCGATAAAAAAATATGTTTCAAACGGGCGCCGCCGGTGAAGACCATCATCATACCGATAAGAAAGATCATCGCGCCGGTGCTGAAGTTCGGCTGAAGCATGACGAGCATGACAACGCCGCCCACCCACAACATCAACGGCAAAAACCCCGTTTTGAAATCATAGATCTTCGTCCCTTTCAGGGCAAGGAGCGCACTCAAATGAAACACGAGCGCAAACTTTGCCGCTTCGGAGGGCTGCAGATTGAATCCGCCGAAACTGAGCCATCTCGCCGCCCCTTTTATTTCACCGCCGACGGCCAGCGTGAAGAACAAAAGCACGAGACATGCGATAAGGGCAAATTTTGTCAGCTTTTTGTAAAATTTGTAATCGATGCTCATTGCGATGAACATTGTTGCAAGGCCCACCAGAACCTTGATAATGTGCTTGTCGACCAATCCGCCCGACGCTCCGTACTTTTGGAGCGACCAAGTGGACGAAGCGCTGTACACGACCACCGTGCTCGCGACCATCAGGAAGAGGACGACGATGAGAATAACCCTGTCGATATGATTCCGCTGAGCTTGCATCTAGTTCGATCCCATCGAAAGTACGATCGACGTAAATACGCGTCCCCGTTCTTCATAATCCGTAAACCAATCGAAGGACGTGCATGCCGGCGAAAGGAGAACGACATCGCCGCGGCGGGCAAGCCCGGATGCTGCGGCAACGGCTTTCCGCATGGAAACAATATTCGGAATGTCCGTCCCGACGGTATCGACGCGTTCCACGGGAACGGTGCCGGCAAAATTATGTACAATTGTTTCCGCAGAATAACCAACCGCCACGATGGCCCGGACGTTCTTCCTGACGGCATTCAACATCCCGGAATAGTCATTCCCTTTGTCTTTCCCGCCGAGAATCAAAACGATCGGTTCCGAAAAAGCGCTGAGTGCCCGCAGCACGGCCTCGACGGTGGTGGCTTTGGAATCGTTCACGTATTTGATGCCGTTCACTTCCCGCACGAACTCTTGCCGGTGTTCGACGCCTTTAAAATTTTTCAGTGTGGAGCGAATGTATGCAGGGCTCACACCCATCGCTTGCGCCGCGAGCACCGCCGCCATTGCATTCTGCAGATTATGTTCGCCTTTGATACTGATCTGTGATGCCTCGACAATTTCGCTCTTTCGTCCGCCGATGAGCGTTTTCAGAATTCCGTGATCAAGAAATGCTCCGTCATTTATCTTCCTCGACGTACTAAAAGGCACCATTGTGCATGTTGCACTCTTGACTTTACGCTGTGTTATCTCATCGTCCGCGTTATAGATGAGAACATCGTCCGCTGTTTGGTTCATAAAAATCCGTGCTTTCGATGCAGCGTATTTTTCCATCGAGTTCTCGTACCGGTCCATGTGATTCCGTGTGATGTTCAGTATGACCGACACCCGCGGGTGAAACGACTCGATCGCATCGAGTTGAAAACTGCTCACTTCCAGAACAGCAACATCTGTCTCAGCCAGAGCCAGAACGATATTTGAGAATGCCTCGCCAATGTTGCCCGCAACAGCATGTTTTTTCTTTGCATCGCTGAAGATCCTTCCCAGCAGTGTGGTTGTTGTTGTTTTGCCGTTGCTGCCGGTAATGGCAACAATCGGCGCTTTACAAAACCAGCTTGCAGCTTCCAGCTCGCTGACAACATCGATGCCGCGCTTTTTCGCTTCGAGGACAACGGGAGTATCGCTCGGCACTCCCGGACTAAGGACCATCAATGAACAATCAAAAACACGCTCGGAATGGTTACCGGCTTCAAACGAAATATTTTCCTTCTGCAACTCCGCAATGCTTGTACTCAGTTTCGAGGCATCTCCCCGGTCGCTGACAAACACGTCCGCGCCGCTCTGCTTCAGCAACCGCGATACCCCGATACCGCTGCGGGCAGCTCCGATGACAGAAACTTTTTTGGTGCGCAGTAATGATGTCTCCATGGGGATTACTCGGATTACCTTGATTCATCTCAGATTTCAGATTTCTCAGATGTGATCATTACAAGCCATCTCGAAAATGGTTTCAATGTCGAATGCACTAGTAAATGTCATGCTGAGCGTAGCGAAGCATCTACGGCATCGTAGTCTCGTAGATTCACAATGCATGGTTGTCATGGATTCTTCACTCCGCTTCGCTCCGTTCAGAATGACCTTTTTAGGGGTTGAGATAGATTCTAGTTATTCACTGCTCATCTCGCAATCTACAATCTGCTCAACATCTGCGCTATCTGCGAAATCATTATCGGACTTTGAACGTTGCCAGACTGACGATCATCAGCATGATAGCGATGATGTAAAAGCGCGTCACGATCTTCGGTTCCGCGATTCCCATCATCTCGAAGTGATGGTGAATGGGCGCCATGCGGAAGACGCGCCTTCCTTCGCCGTATTTTTTCTTCGTGTATTTGAAATACAGACGTTGAATGATCACTGAAACCGTTTCAATAAAAAATATTCCTCCGAGGATCGGAAGAATGAGCTCTTTCTTGATCATGACGGTGATCGCGCCGATCGCCCCTCCGAGCGCGAGCGATCCGGTATCACCCATAAACACCTGTGCCGGGTACGAATTGAACCAAAGAAAACCGAGCGCCGCTCCGACCAGCGCCGCACAATAGATCACGAGCTCGCCGTTTCCCCTGATGTAGATAATATTGAGATACCGGCTGAATTCAATGTTTCCCGAAATATAGCTGATCACTGCGAGCGTCAGCGCGACGATGCCGACGGTACCGATCGCAAGGCCGTCAAGTCCATCTGTGAGGTTTACCGCGTTCGACGTTGCAACAATAATGAAAATGACGACCGGGATATACATGAAGAAGAAATCGAAATTGAGATTTTTAAAGAACGGAACGGTGGTAATCGTGTTTGCGTTCACCGCTTTGAGTTCGGGAGAAAAATACATCGCGGCTCCCAGCACGAGGCCGACCGTCACCTGGCCTACAATCTTATACCAGCCGATGAGACCCTTCCGTTTTTTCTTGACGACTTTTAAATAGTCGTCGAAAAAACCGACGAGGCCAAGCCCCATCGTGACAAAAATAATGAGCAGAACGTACATGTTCTTCAGGTCGCCCCACAACAGCGTCGGGATCAAGACCGAACCGAGCACGATAAGTCCTCCCATCGTCGGAGTACCGGCTTTGCTGAGATGAGTCTTCGGAGCCTCAAGTTTCGCTGCTTCACCGATCTGGTGTTTCTTCAGCGCAGCGATGATCTTCGGTCCGGTCCAAAAACTGATAATGAGCGCAGTAACGGCCGCAGCCGCGGAACGAAACGTCAAATAGCGAACAATGCCGAAGCCGGGCGGATGATACAGTTTTTCAATAAGATTCAAAAAATAGTAGAGCATACTTTTTAAATTTGTGCGGTCACTTCTTCCATTTTCATTCCGCGCGACCCTTTGACGAGAACGGCATCTCCGGGTGCGATCTGACTTTTCAGCGAAGCGATCAGCGCTTCTTTTGTTTCGAAATGTTCGGCGAACGCCAGCTTCGATGCCTCGTGCGTGAATCGGGAAAGAGGTCCGAACGTGAGCAGGTATTCAAATTCCAGGTCACTCACCGCCACGCCGATTTTCGCATGTTCGTGCTCCGCCGTATCGCCAAGCTCGCGCATGTCTGCGAGCACGACAATTTTCTTGCCGGCGGTCTTCAGCGATTGAAGCGTCTTCAGCGCCGCAAGAACGGAATCAGGATTGGCATTATACGTGTCGTTGAGAATCGTGATATTATTGCGTTTGATAACTTCCATTCGCTTGTTCGCTCCAGCGTAATGTTCCAATGCAGAAATTACTTTTTTCTTAGGCACTTTAAATTTCAGCCCGACTGCCGCTGCCGCGAGAGCATTCGATACGGTATGCATCCCCGCTGTGGAAAGGTGAACTCGGCTCATTTTCTTTTTCACCACGAGTTCAAATACAGGCCGGCCGTATTCATCAGTGTGAATGTGCCGTGCCTGAACGTCGGCATTCCGGGCGGTCCCGAACTTCAGCGAGTGACGGACTTTTTTTCCCGCTTTCACGAGATAACTGTCGTCCGCATTGATCCATGCAAACCCTTGCGATGCAACACTGTGAAACAATTCTGTTTCTTCTTTCGCTACACCGCCTTCGTTGCCGAAAAACTCCAGGTGTTCCTTGCCGATGTTTGTAATGACGGCATGCGTCGGTTCAGCAATGCTGCATAAGTACTTCATCTCGCCAAAGTGATTTGTCCCGAGTTCGATGACGGCGATGTCATGGTTCGGCGTCAGGCGAAACACTGTCTGCGGCACGCCGATATGGTTGTTAAGATTTCCTTCGGTGCTTACAACCGAATACTTCATCCGTAACACGGAACCGATCATTTCCTTCGTTGTCGTTTTCCCATTGCTCCCTCCCACCGCAATAACCGGAATCGAAAATTTCTTTCGATAAATGCTTGCCAGACCGCCGAGGGCCTTTGTGGTGTCAGAAACGATCACGACTGTGCCGTGCAGTCGCTGCGAACGTTCAGGATTCTCCTTACTCCATCGGGCATCGACAACCACCGCTGCGGGGTCTTGTCCGACAACTTCCTCAACAAACTGATGTCCGTCGTATTTCTCTCCTCGCAGCGCGAAAAAGATGTTTCCCGGCTGAATCGTCCGCGAGTCGGTTGATACACCGGTTATTTTTCTATGCTTTAATAACTCTTTGTTGACGATCTCAAGCGGCCGAAGCGTTTCGATGTCCTGTAATGAAAGCTTCATGACGCGTGTGCCGCGATGAATTCATGAACGATTTCTCTGTCGCTGAAATGATGCTTCGTTGTTCCTATGACCTGGTAGTCTTCATGCCCTTTGCCGGCAATAAGAACGATATCCCCTGCCCGCGCCATTGAAAGGGCATTCGTAATCGCCCTGCGCCGGTCCGGCTCGACGAACAGGTTTTTTTTTCGTTGAACACCTTTGAGGACATCGTTGATGATCGCGCCCGGTTCTTCAGTGCGCGGATTATCTGATGTCACGACCGCAACATCGCTCAACGAGTCTACAACTGTTCCCATGAGAGGGCGCTTCGATTTGTCCCTGTCTCCTCCGGCGCCGAAAACGGTGATGATCTTATGAGAACCCTGCGCCGGTAAAACATCGCGAATCGTATTGAGGCATTTCTCAAGCGCGTCCGGCGTATGTGCGTAATCGATAATCGCCGACCAGCCCGCGGGGGAGACGATTTGTTCGAATCTTCCCGGAACAAAAGAAAACGATGCGACTCCTGCAGCAAGCGTTGCAGCCGGAATGCCAAGTGCAATGCCGGCGGAACAGGCTGAAAGCACATTGTAGACATTGAACCGTCCGACCAATTGAGAGTGGAGCGTGATTTCTTCCGCATGATGACGAAGAACAAACGATGTCCCCTTCATAGAAAGAGAGACGTCGTTTGCACTGACATCGGAGCTGCTGGTGACGCCGTAGGTCAACACTGTGGCTTTCGTTCCTTCGACGATCGCCGACCCCGATGCGTCGTCGCCATTCGTGACGGCCCAGCTTGACGACGGCAGTCCGTCAAAAAGAATTTTCTTTGCCTGAAGATAATTTTCCATCGTGCCGTGATAATCAAGATGGTCCTGCGTCAAATTCGTGAAGACCGCCGCCGCAAACTCGAGGCCGTAGACACGGTCCTGGTGCAGCGAATGCGACGATACTTCCATGACTGCGTGTGTGCACCCCTTTTCGACCATCGCCGCAAAAAGCCTGTGCAATTCAAGAGATTCCGGCGTCGTGTGTGTCGCAGGATATTTCTCTCCGCCCACAACGTATTCAATTGTCCCGATCAAACCGACTTTGCCCCGCATTGATGGTGTGCTCGATTCCAATAATTGCCTGATGAGGTACGTCGTTGTCGTTTTTCCGTTTGTTCCGGTTACGCCGATCAATCGCAGCCGTTTTGCAGGATGGCCGTAATAATTTGCAGACATTACTGCGAGCGCCCTCCGGGTGCTTCCGACCACGATCTTCACAACTCCGGCATGCATAAAATACGAGTCGGGAAGCTGCGCATCGTTTTCGAGGACCACCGCCTTGGCGCCGTTGGACACGGCAGCGCTGATATGACTGTGCCCGTCTGAAAGCGCTCCTTTGATCGCGACAAACATGTCGCCTTGTTGAACCTTCCGTGAATCGTATTGGAGAGCATTGATCTCAACGTCGTGCGTTACGACCATGCTGCCGTACATTGTCTGGAACATCTTCGAAACTATGACGCCGTCGAGCAATGATGATAATGTCATGCGTTCATTCGTCAATCAATAAAGCTGTGCCGACGCCAGCGGTTTCGGCTCGCAGATCAAAACTATTCTCTCTCCCTGTTTCGCGGGTGCGTTTGCTTCCGGCGACTGGTGCACGACAACGCCCGAGCCGACAACGGCAACGTCAAATTTCTCAGCCGTCAGCCTGTTGATCGCGCTCCGGACGCTCATGCCGTGCAGGTCGGGAACAACGGGGCCTCCGTTCACCATCGTGCTCGTCGACTGGCTGACGATCAACTGGACTGTTTCCCCGCGGTTCATTTTCTTTCCGGCTTCCGGGATCTGCCTCACCACGACATCGCCGTCACCGGCAGCGGCAACGCGGAAGCCGTTGTTCTTCAAAATCTGTTCTGCAGCTTCCCGCTGAAGATGTACAACATCCGGCACGGGAAGCACGGTCTGCACTTCATCGTTTCCTTTTTCCGCAAAGGCCGCCCGGGAAAACAATCCGTTGTTGTTGATGATCTGCTGTGCAATACCCTTAAAGATCGGCGCACTCGCAAGGGCGCCCGTGTACCCTCCAGCCGTCGGATTTTCCATGATCACCAAACAGACGAGCTCCGGTTTTTCCGCAGGAAAAAATCCGACAAACGTTGCGTTGTAATTTCCCGATGCATATTTTCCGTCAATGTAGTTGCGCGATGTCCCCGTTTTCCCCGCGATGGTGATCCCCGGAATTTTTGCCGACTCCCCCGTTCCTCTTTCCACAACACCGACAAAGAAATCCCTCATCGTCTTTGCAGTTTCTTCAGAAATGACCCGCCGAATTTTTTCCGGGTGGCCTGTGTACACCACTTCACCGGCCTCATCGGTTTCCTTGGCGACGATGTACGGTTTCATAAGAATGCCGCCGTTTGCGACCGCACAGTATGCGGCGGCGATCTGAAGGGGCGTAACAGCAATTTCATAGCCGTAGGCGATGGAATTAAGAGTCGCTCCCGACCATTCGACCGGTTTCTTTAATTCTCCGTTTGCTTCTCCGGGAAGTTCAATTCCGGTCGGCATGCCAAACCCGTAATCACGCGCCTGGGTGTACAACCGCTCGGCACCGATAATATCGCTTGCTTTCGCCATCACGATATTGCTGGACAATTCCAATCCTTGCTGAAACGTGATCATGCCGCTTTCATGAGTGTCGGTAATGAGCCGGAACTTCCCTCCGTTGAGCGGCACTTTATATTTTCCATGTTCGGCAAAAAACATCTGGTCGGGCGCGATCAGTTTATGTTCAAGCGCCGCAGAGACAGTAACTATTTTAAAAACGGATCCCGGTTCAAACATGTCGGAGACAGCCCGGGCTCTCAGCGTTTGTGCATCCGTATGCGCGACGTCGTACGGGTTCACGCTCGGGATATGCGCCATCGCAAGGATCTCGCCGGTATTCGGGTTGAGGATCATTGCGAGGCCCGCCGTGGCCTTCATCCGGTCCACACCCTTCTTTAATTCGTCTTCAACGATGGACTGGTAGCCGACATCGATGGTCAGACCAATCGAGTGACCGAACACCGGTTCCTGCCGAGGATAATCCGCCGACGGCCGTTTGCGTCCCATACCGTCCCGCTGCATAACGACATATCCGTCGGCTCCTCGCAGCGCCTTCTCGAAGGAATACTCGATCCCGCTGATGCCGACGTTGTCAATATTCGTGCATCCGATGACCTGCCCCCCGATGTTGTCGTAATGATAAAGCCGCTTTGGTTCGTTCAGCTCGGCAACTCCTTCGAGAGTGTTCGCCTGGAGACGCTTGGCGACTTCCGGGCTCACATGACGTTCAAGCCAAACAAAACGCTTTTCGTCCTGCATTTTTTGCAGATAGAATTGTTCAGGTTTTCCGAATACTCTCGAAAATTTTTTTGCGATGACTTCAGCGCCGTCGCCGACAATTTTCGGGTCTGCCGCATACGAAAAAAACATCGAATTCGAAACAAGGACATTGCCCTGCCTGTCATAAATGTTTCCACGTGTTGACGGCAGGACTATTTTCACTTCATACTGCCTCCGGGCGATCGCCTGGTATTTTCCCGAGTCCAGTATCTGAATCTGCACCAGGCGCAGGGCGGCGACGACGAACGCCATCAACAGCACGATCTTCGTAGCCAGCAGTCTGGCAGAATGATTGACGGTGTTCACCGCCGGCGATGCCGCCGATCCCCCAGCTCTCTCTTCCGTACCGAATCCGGACATTCTTATCTTTTTGTTAACTCGTCAATCTTGTCTTGGTCGACTTCGAACCACACAGGCGGTTCTTTCGGGTTCGTCAAACCGACTTCTTCTTTCGCCATCAGGCTGATCCTGTCAAGGCTCGATTTGCGCGCGATCTCCGCTTTCAACACTTCGCTGTTGCTGACGATGGAGTTATAGCGATTGTTGAGGTCGTTGACTTCTTTCATCAATTGATTTACCGCTATGACATTTCCGGTATAGAGCAGGCTCAGGGCGGCGAGCAAAAACAGGCCGCTTACGATATTGAACGTTGAATGCTTCCGCCGAACGGTTTTTCTGTTTATCCTAGTTTCACGGTTCGGAGAGGGCGCGTATTGGCCCGAAACGACATTCCCATTGTAGATATACCGTCCGTCGGAAACGGTGGATGGAGAAGGATGTTCGCTGTAGTTTCGTGCCATCAGATTCTCTCTGCCACTCTCATTTTAGCGCTCCGTGAACGCGGGTTTGATAATTGTTCTTCACGAGAGGGGATAACCGGCTTTCTTGTCAGCACTCTGAGCGCAGGAGACGCCGGCATGTCTGGCACAAGTTTGTGACCGGATGGAATAAATGTTGCAGATTGTTCCATGAAAAAACTTTTCACAATTCTGTCTTCGAGTGAGTGGTATGAAATCACCGCGATGCGGCCCCCGCCTGCAAGGAGATCTACCGATTCGTTCAGCGTGCGGGAGAGGGACTCGAGCTCGTGGTTCACTTCGATCCTGAGCGCCTGGAAAATCCGGGCCAGCGTTTTCGTCAGGAATTGTCCGGGAACTCTTCTTTCGATGATGCCGGCTAAATCTCCTGTCGTTTCAATTCTTTTGCCCCCCCGCCGCTCGCCGATCGCCCTGGCGATCTTCCTTGAATTCTTTTCTTCGCCGTACTTCCAAAAAATATCGGCCAGATCTTCAACCGGGTACGTGTTGACGACCGTTGACGCACTGAGGGACTGGCGCCGGTCCATCCTCATGTCCAGCGCATCGTCACCGCGAAACGAAAATCCCTTGCTACCCTCGTCGATCTGAAAGGATGAGACGCCAAGGTCGAGGAGCAAGCCTTGAATCGAGGAAATGTTAAGCGACTGAAGAATGGACCGGATGTTGGCATTATTATCGTGGACAAGAACTGCGTTTGAGGAAAATCGCTGCAACCGTTTTTCCGCTTCACCGTGGGCATCCGCGTCGGCATCGATGCCGACGAGTGTCCCCAGCGGATAGATCTTCTCTAAAATATTCTCGGCGTGCCCGCCGCCGCCTAGCGTGCCGTCGACGTATACTCCCTCCTGCTTGGTGATAAGGAACGTGATAACTTCATCCCGCAGGACAGGAATGTGGTATGGACGGCTCACATGCTTTCGCTCGATTATTCCTGCGGCGGTTTAAAGACTGTCGCAGCGACACTTTCATAACTCTCATTCTGTGATTGCGTAGTCATATACTCGTTGTAAACTTTCGGATCCCAAACCTCAATGCGTTCGAGCATTCCAAGAATCAGCACTTCATTCTCAATCTTCGCGAACTGCAGGAGCTCTTTTGGAATGATTATTCGGAATTGTCCGTCGAGCTGGCTTTCGGTGGCATATTGCAGAAGGGTTCTGGTCACAAACCGATGGCGTGGGTCGGCAGGAGAAAGCTGCCGCAACGACTGCTCCACTTTAACCCATTCGTCATTAGGGTACAGAAAAAGGCATGATTCATACCCGCGGGTGATAATGAAAAGCCCGTTTGCTTCGGGAGAAAGATTTTTCCGCATTTTTGCGGGAATATTTATCCTTCCCTTGTTATCAACGGAATATGAATATGAACCCTTAAACGACGACATAAAAACCCATTGCCTTCAAAAAATCCTCGAATCTGACACAATTTGACATGCAAAATTCCCCACTTTTACCCACTACGATGCACGAAATTTATGGAATTAAGACTTAAAGTCAAGTGAAAACTAAAGAAAATTAGGGGTTTTTTGAGGGGTGCGAAGTGCGAAGCTCTTTAACGCGGCCTGGGCTACAAAATGTTACGCAACCTTAGTTCCGAATAGAGGGCGGAAACATCTTTGAACACGATTCCTGCCATGCCGCAATTTAGAGCGGCAGCGATATTCTCGCCAATGTCATCGATCAGAAGAATAGAGGAGGGATGGACGGCTGAGTCTGTGATCACGAACCGGTATATAGCCGGGTCCGGTTTGGAGGCCCCGATCTGATATGAGAGGTATGACTTGGGAAATTTCTTAACGATCGCCGCGGTGTCGATCGATTTCTGGTAATGCAGAAGATTAGTATTGCTGAGAATCGCCGTTTGATATTTTGATTGGAGTGTTTCCACGATGGGAATGATGGCCGAATTTTCCTCCTGGACAATTGCGTTCCAGGCATTTGCCAGTTGTTCCCGGGTATACTTCTCATTAAAAATCTTATCCAACTTTCCAAAAAAAACTTCTGTGCCGATGCGGCCCGTCTCATACTCTTTCGCAGTTCGCGCAATGGCCTTTTCATCCAGATGATTAAGAGGATTCCGGTCGAATCCGAGCAGCCGCGGAAACGCACCGGGGTCAATGTTTATCAGGACGCCGCCGATGTCGAAAATAACAGTTGAAATGCTATCCACGTCTGCCCATGCTTCTATAGTTGTTCAACAAGTTTTTGAACCTCAACAATACGTTCTGGGCCGGCTTCGTTTTCGAGCGTGGTCTGGACCAGCAATTGTCTCCCCTCCTGCTTTAACTGAACTTTGTGTGTGCGTATCTTTCCGGCTTTTTCCATAATGGATTGGAACGCCCCGTTTTCATAAAACTCCTTTTCCGCATCGGGGGGAAAATGCATCCGCAGCGTTCGCTTTTGCAGTTCAATTTTTCGAAAGCCCGCTTTGGCAGCGAGCACGCGGAGGTTGGATAATTTGAATAAATTCTCCACCTCCTCTACTGAAGAACCAAATCGGTCAACAAGTTCCAACCGGATGTCATCCGCTGCTTTGATGGTGTCCGTTTTATACAGCCTCCGGTAAATATCCAGGCGCTCGGCATCGTCCTCGATATAAAACTCGGGAATGTACGCATCGACATCGGCTTCGACAACTGTGTCCGTCCGCGTAATCGATACTTTCTTTTGATCGGAGGAAAAGAGTTCTGAAAACTCCTGGTCCTTTAATTCGCTGACTGCTTCTTCGAGTGTTTTTGTGTACATCTCGAACCCCATTTCCATGATGAATCCGCTTTGTTCGCCTCCCAGCATATTCCCCGCTCCCCGAATTTCAAGGTCGCGCATCGCAAGATTGAACCCCGAACCCAGTTCCGTAAATTCCTCGATCGCCTGGAGCCGCCGGAGCGTTGCTTTCGGAAGAATCGAAATCGGAGGAACAAGCAAATACGAATATGCCTGAACGTTCGACCGGCCCACCCGCCCCCGCAATTGATACAACTCTGCCAACCCGAACCTGTCCGCCCTGTTGATAATGATCGTGTTCACGTTCGGAATGTCCAAGCCGGATTCGATGATTTTTGTCGCAACCAGGACATCGCATTTTTTTTCCAGAAAATCAAGCATCACTTTTTCGAGTTCGTGCCCTTTCAGCTGACCGTGCGCAACGCGGAACCGGGCCTCCGGTATGTATTCCTGGAGCGTTGCTGCGAACGATTCGATGTTCTCCACCCGGTCATTGACGATGTACACCTGTCCCCCCCGATGAAGCTCTTTTATCACCGCTTCACGAACGACTTTTTTGTCGAACTGGGCGATTTCAGTGTAGATAGGAAGTCTGTTTCGGGGGGGTGTATTGATGATGGAAAGGTCCCGGGCGCCCATTAAAGAAAAATGGAGCGTACGCGGAATCGGTGTCGCCGTAAGTGTGAGCGTATCGACGTTTGCGCGAAGAGCGCGGAGTTTTTCTTTTGCCGCCACGCCGAACCGCTGCTCTTCATCCACAATGAGCAGCCCGAGGTCTTTGAACCGAATATCTTTTGATAATAACCGGTGCGTACCGATGACAATATCGACCGTGCCGTTTTGGAGTCCGTCAACGATCACCGATTGCTCCTTTGCACTTTTGAAGCGGGAGAGGGAGGCAATGCGTACCGGGTACCTGCTGAGCCTGTCCGAAAAAGTTGTGAAATGCTGCTGCGCCAGAATCGTCGTCGGCACAAGCACGGCAACCTGCTTGTTGTTGAGGACGGCTTTGAATGCAGCGCGGACGGCGATTTCGGTCTTGCCAAACCCCACATCCCCGCAAATCAATCGGTCCATCGGGCTCGGGCTTTCCATATCTTTCTTCACGTCGGCTGTCGCGGCTGCCTGGTCAGGAGTGTCTTCGAACATGAACGACGCCTCCATTTCCTTCTGCCAGTGCATGTCCGGCGAAAACGAAATTCCTTTCTCGCTTTTTCGTTTCGCGTACAGGAGAATAAGGTCGCGGGCAATGTCTTTGATCTTCTTCTTCGCCCGGGCTTTCAATTTTTCCCATTCGCCGCCGCCGAGTCTATTCAGTTTCGGGGTGTGTCCTTCGGCCGAAGAATATTTTTGTATCCGGCTTATGTAGTTCAGGTTGACGAAGAGAATTCCTTTTTCTTCGTACTCGAGCTTCGCAGCTTCCTGCTCCGTTCCTCTGATGGAAATTTTTTCAAGCCCTAAAAATTTTCCGATGCCGTGGTCAACATGAACGACGAAATCTCCGCACCGGAGCGAATGTAGTTCTTTCGGCGATATCCCCTTGAAGCGCCGGCGTTTAGGGCTCCCCCGCCGTTTGATGCGCCCGAAAATTTCGTGCTCGGTAAAAAGAGCTGTGTGCGTAGGGGGATAGAGAAATCCGGAGTGGACTGTCTCAGGAATATAGTCGATCGGCGGCAGAACGGAAGGAGGGGTATCTGGTTCGATTTCCGGCTCATCAGTATCATCCTTCGCCGGCACTTCATTGTGCACTTCGCTCGCTTCTTCGATCAGCTCTTGAATGCGCTGTGATTCCTCCGCCGTGTCGGAAGCGACACTGATCTCAAAATGCTTCTCCTTCAGTTTCCTGATTTGTTCAAGAAGAATTTTGACGCTCCCGTTCACAGGAGGCTGGGGCACAGCGTGAAAGTCGATGGATGGACCCCTCGAAGATTTACCGACAACAGAATGAATATACATGGGAAGTTTCTGACACTTCTTTTCGATCTCTTCAAAGGAAAATCGGAGGGCAACGCCTTCCGATTCCAATTCCTGAACCTCCTTTTCGATGAGTGAAAGATCGTCGGCCAGCACTATCGCCTGCGGAGCAAATAGATCGATAAGCGAAACCTTTTCTCCGGCTTCAGCGACATCTTCGGGCGCACCCGAAACTGCTTTTCCAGAAACCATTCCTGCAATATTCGGGACAATGCTCACACTTTGTAGTTCGCGAATCGAGCGCTGAGAGAGCACATCGAATTCGCGGATCGATTCGATCGTATCCCCCCAGAATTCCAGCCGTACAGGATTATCGCCGATAAACGGAAAAACATCGACGATGCCGCCGCGAACGGCAACGTCGCCGTATGTTTCGACGAGCGGCTTGCGCTCGAAGCCGCGGTCGGCGAGTTTTGTCAGCAGCGCTTCGAATCCCGTCTCCGTGTTGGCGGAAAGCTCGATGATTTCCCTCATGAATTTCTCGCGCGGCGGGACGCTGAACGCCAGCGCGGATGCATGTGTAATATAGATTCCCGGAAATTGCGCGGAAAGCGCTTTCAGCGATTCAACCTGGCTGATCGTCGCCGTCATGTCGAGCGGCTGGGCCGCATGTGCCGATTCCACGGCATAGAGATGGACGTTGGCTTCCGAAATCAACTGAGAGCAATCATCGCGAAACTTTTCCGCAGAATCCCGCTCCGGCACCACGAGGAGTATCTGCGCTTGAAACTCTTCGAACAAATATGCAGCGATGAATGCCCAGAGCGACCCGGCGATGCCGCGGAGATACACCGGCGTGGACGCAGCGGGCTCTGCCGCAGTCAACCGCTGAAATTCTTCCGAAGAAAATATTTTCTTTTTTAGGTCTGCAAGCATGGAGCATCAGTTATAAACACAAAAATCCCTGCCGATGAATCTAAAATGAATTCATCAGCATGGTACTTAAATATACAAAGAAATTGAGTCGGTTCAAAAGGCGGTTAGATGCCGGACACCTGCAATTGAACGTTACGTCTTCTGTTGTTTCTTCTTCGCGGCGGGAAAGAGCACGTTGTTGAGGATAAGTCTGTAGCCGGGAGAATTTTTGTGAAGCCCTAAATCTGTAGGGGGCGCACCGACGGCATGCTGGTAGTCTTCGGGGTCATGTCCGCCGTAAAAGGTGAATGTTCCCCGCCCAAAGTTGCCGTGAAGATATTTCACTTCTTCCGTCCCTTCACGCTCGGCCAAAATTGTAACACTTGTTTTTATCAGGTTTTTTTTGAATGCGGTTGTCTGGCCCATGAATCCCTTGATAACGTTGACATGGTTTTGCGTCAGCATCGTCGGGACCGGGTCGTACTTTGCGGAGAATTCGAAGAGCGTGAAATAGTCCGTGTTCGGGTCGCGCAGCGGAACAGGATCGCTCGGTGGAATATCGATGTCGGAATACTCGTACCGGAGAGGGTTCATCTCCAGAGTAAAGTCCTGGAAGGCAAAGGTCTTTGAAAAATCAAGCTTCTTCTGGGCGTCGCGGTCGGGAGGGTCGCCGTCGAACATGACGTCGCAGATATCGGTGTTCTCTGCGGCTAAGGCAATATCGTACGTGTCCGTCGCGGCGCACATCGCAAACATAAAACCGCCCCCGGCAACAAAATTTTTGATCTCACGCGCTACCGCCTTCTTTTCTTCGGAAACTTTTTTGAAGCCAAGCTCCCTGGCCTTGCGCTCGTAAAGAATTTGCTGTTCGATGTACCACTGAGCGTTTCTGTGCGTGGCGTAAAACTTCCCATACTGTCCCGTAAAATCTTCATGGTGCAGGTGCAGCCAATCGTACTCCGACAATTTTCCCTGGAGGACCTCGTCATCCCACACTTTCTTGTAAGGGATTTCAGCGTACTCAAGTGCGAGTGTTACGGCATCGTCCCATGGCTTGAAATCCGGAGGAACATAGACGGCAATTTTCGGGACTTTCTCCAACCTGACCGCGTCCATGTTCGTGTTCTCGTCGCCTATCTCGGCGTAAATGCGAGCAGCATCGGAGCCGCTGAGCGCCTCGAAAGCAACGCCGCGAATTCGGCACTCGATTTCTTCGCTCGAAACATAGTCGACCATAAACGACCCGCCCCGATAATTCAGCAGCCAATCGACTTGGATTCCGTGCTGCAGCGCCCAAAAAGCGACTCCGTACGCTTTTAAGTGGTCCGTTTGTTTCAAATCCATCGGGATCAAAAGCTTTTGCTGCGCATTGAGGCCGCATGCGGTAAATAGCAGCAAAAAAAATGTGAGGTGTAAAAATTTCATTGTAGTGAAAAAAGCTCCGGCAAGATATTTATCCTCAAACCCGTTCGGCACCAAAATCTCTGTACAACGTTTCGATAAGAGGGTGTTCCGTCGGAGGAGCTTCTTTTGTTTGTGAGGAATTCGAACTGCTTGTTTCGTGAGGGGGAGGTTGTACCGGCAGCGGCACCGCAACTGCGGCCGGCTGAAGCTGGAGGTCGATGCGGAGTTTCGTCCCAAGCAGAGTATTGACGGTCTCGGTGAGAAACATCTGATTTCTCTTGAGAGAAGAAAAATGGAAGTCATCAACGCATGCAATGTTCAGCGTTTCATGCGCAACGCTGACCGGCGTGCTTTCGCCTAACATAGTCCCTACCGATATTTTCTTCCTTCTCACCTCATCGATAATCGTCCCCCATTCCTGTTTGATCCGCTCAAACAAATCCCCGCCCGACAGATCTTCTGCTTCTTTCATCGTTGGCGCGGCCGCCGCTTTCTCTGATGAAGGCGCAGGAGGGCTGACAAGAGAAAGTTTGGGAGTATCTGAAATTTTCCTGGTGGGTGCAAAAGGATAGCCCGTCGAGGGTTCTTCGGCAGTATGAACAGACGGCGTCGGGAAGGGGGAGCCTACGCTGAGGCTGAAGGGCTTTGCAGGCGGATGGTCGCCGGAATTAAGTTTTTTTTTCATCTCATCCAACTGCTGAAGAAGGGCGTCGATTTTCACCGATTGTTCCATCTTGGTCATCTGGATAATGCCGACCTCGAGCTTGAACCTCGGCTGCGAGCTGTACCGGATCGACGATTCCAGGTCTGTCGTCAGTTTTATCAGCCGAAGAATATCTTGCTCATCAAAGAGCGAAGCGGCGTTTGCATAGCGCGCGCGATAAACTTCCGGGACTTCGATGAGGCGTGTGGACTGTGTGGTCCGGGCGATGAGGAAGTTACGGAAATGCTCGGCAAGGCCCGAAAGGAATTCTTTGATGTCGAAACCATTTCGAACAATCTCTTCCACAAGGGCAATACCTGCCTTCGCATCATGTGCTTTGACGCAGTCGCTCACTCTGAAATAAAATTCCTGGTCGACGACATTCAACAGGCTGATGATCTGCGGCGCAGTGATCGTTGTGCCGCAGTACGACACAACCTGGTCGAAGATGCTCTGCGAATCGCGCATCGAACCATCCCCCTTTTTCGCGATAATCATCAGCGAATCATCGTCGATCGCGATCTTTTCTTCCCCTGCAATGAAACGCAGCCGCGACATAATGTCTTCGATCGTTATGCGGCGGAAATCGTACCGTTGACATCGTGAAAGGATCGTCGACGGAACTTTGTGCACCTCGGTCGTTGCGAAAATGAACAGGACATGCGGCGGCGGTTCTTCCAGCGTCTTGAGAAGCGCGTTGAACGCTTCCTTTGTCAGCATGTGTACTTCGTCAATGATGTACACTTTGTACTTGCCGCGTGCGGGTGCGTAGCGGACCGACTCCCGCAAATTGCGGATCTCATCGACACCGCGATTTGACGCACCGTCGATTTCCACGACGTCCATGCTGCGCCCGCTCGTGATCTCACCGCATACTTCGCATTCGTTGCACGGGTTTGAATCTTTGGGATGGAGACAGTTGATCGCTTTCGCAAGAATGCGTGCCGTTGTCGTTTTACCGCATCCGCGTCCGCCGCAAAAGATAAACGCATGCGCGAGCCTGTTCGTTGCCAGCGCATTCTTCAATGTGTTGGTAACGTGCGATTGCCCGATGACATCTTCGAACACCATCGGCCGCCATTTGCGCGCTGTTACCTGGTAAGACATGGGGAGTGGTTAGGAATTAGGAATTAAGAATTAAAAGTGAAAAAATATGAGCTCTTCACCCTTCTTACTACAAGCCATCTCAAAAATGATTTTGCGCTGACCCTTCGACGCTCCCGACTTCGTCGGGATTGCTCAGGGTGAACAAACAACCGTTCATCCTGAGTAAGCGAGCTGAGCGAGCGCATCGAAAGATAAGGTAACATGTTTTTGAGATAGCTTCTAGAAGCCATCTCAAAAACTCCAATAAATGTCATTCTGAACGGAGCGAAGTGAATGCCGAAGGCATCCCTTCCGGAGAATCCATGACAATCATGCATTGTGAATCTACGAAGCTTCAGTGTCGTGGATGCTTCTCCCGCCAATCACGAAGTGATGCCTTCGGCAAATGCGGCGGGCTCAGCATGACATTTACAAATGCATTCTACATCGAAACCATTTTTGAGATGGCTTCTATTTACTATTCACTGCTTACTGATCACTGTTTCCCGCCGAACACGTACTTCACCGCATCCTCGATCTTTTCGATCGGAATAATTTTTAGTCCGTCTTTGACCGCGTCCTGGATTTCCGTCAGGTCTTTTTCATTCTCTTTCGGAATGAGCACGGTCTTGATGCCGCTCCGCTTGGCGGCGAGGAGCTTCTCGTTCAAACCGCCGATCGCGAGCACGTTGCCGCGGAGCGTGATCTCGCCCGTCATCGCAACGTCGCTGCGCGCAGCCTTGCCGCTGATCGCGGAGACCATCGCCATCGCCATTGTGATGCCGGCGGAGGGGCCGTCTTTCGGAATCGCTCCTTCGGGGAGATGGATGTGAATTTCTTTCTTTGTAAAGAAATCGGGATTAAGTTTCAATGCTCTCGCGTTTGAACGGATATAGCTGAGCGCAGCGTGCGCCGATTCCTTCATCACCTCGCCCAGCTGGCCCGTGAGCGTCAGGCGTTCCGGCCCTCGCATCACCGTGACATCGACTTCGAGAATTTCGCCGCCAACACTCGTCCACGCCAGTCCCGTGACCGAACCGATGCGGGGTTTGCGTTCCGCGGCGCGGGAACGGAATTTTGCGACGCCGAGGTATTTCTCAATTTTTTCCGCATCCACTATAATGGCCGGATGCTTTTTCTTTTTCGATGTGCCGTGCTTATGCCCGTTCGTTTGCTTGCTCAGGACAATTTCCTTTGCCGCTTTTCTGCAAACGGAAGCGATCTCCCGTTCCAGGTTTCGAACGCCGGCTTCACGCGTATACTCCTGAATGATTTTGCTGATGGCGTCATCGGTGATCACAACATCTTTTTCCTTCAAGCCGTGTTCGGCCATCTGCTTCGGAATAATATGACGCTTTGCAATTTCCCGCTTCTCGAAATCGAGGTAGCTCGAAAGCTCGATGATCTCCATTCTATCCTGAAGAGGAAGGGGAATTGTGTAACGGACGTTTGCGGTGGTAATGAACATGACATGCGAGAGGTCGTAATCGACGTCGAGATAGTGGTCGCTGAACGTGCTGTTCTGCTCCGGGTCGAGCACTTCGAGGAGCGCCGAAGCCGGATCGCCGTGAAAATCCATGCTCATCTTATCCACTTCATCCATCAATAATACAGGATTAGTCACTCCGGCACGTTTCATCGACTGGATAATTTTTCCGGGCATCGAGCCGATGTAGGTTCGGCGGTGCCCCCTGATCTCCGCCTCGTCCCGAATACCGCCGAGCGAAATGCGGACAAATTTTCTTCCAAGCGCGCGCGCGATCGATTTTGCAAGGGATGTTTTTCCAACGCCCGGTGGGCCGACGAGGCACAGAATCTGCCCCTTCATCTCTTTCACGAGGTTCAGCACTGCGATATGTTCAAGGATGCGCTCTTTCGGTTTTTCAAGCCCGAAATGGTCTTCATCCAGGATCCCTTTAACGTGGTCGACCTTCAAGTTGTCTTTCGTCTGCTTTTGCCACGGCACGCCGGTCAGCCAGTCGAGGTAATTGCGCGTCACCGTAAACTCCGGCGACATCGCGGGCGTTTTCTTCAACTTGTTGAATTCCTCTACCGCCTTCGCGTGGACTTCCTTCGGCATTTTTGCTTTTTCAATCTCTTGCTTCAGCTTTGCCAGTTCGGGCGACGCTTCATCCTCGCCCAGCTCGTCCTGCAGAATTTTGATCTGTTCCTGGATGAAAAATTTTCGCTGCGATTTCTGGATGTTGTCGTGTACTTTCGAATCGATCTCCCGCTCGATCTTCAACATGCTGATCTCGCTGTTCAGGATACGAATCAGCTCCATGAACTGCTCGCGCGTGTTGTGGATACGCAAAAGCTTTTGTTTGACTTCGACGCTCTGTACGATATTTGCCGCAATATAATAGAGCCGCCGCTGTCCGTCTTTAATGTTTTCATAGGCGGAAAGAATTTCGGGGGGGATGGCCCGGTTCGCGCGGACGTATTCGGAAAAAAGTGTCGAGGCGTGCCGGATGATCGCCTCCATTTCGGTATTCTCTTCAGGAATCCCGGCGTGGATCTCAATTTCCGCCTGAAGGTATTTTTCGTTCGTCACATATTTCTTGATCGACGCCTGAACGATGCCGTCGACAAGAATTTTCAGCAGGCCGTTGGGGAGTTTGAGGATCTGGATAATTTTCGCAACAACACCTTCCTTATAGATGTCATCCGCCCCCGGTTCGTCGATCGACGGGTCTTGCTGGGCCGCAAGAAAAATGTATTTTTCGTTCTCCAGGGCAAAGTTCGCCGCGCGGAGCGACGATTCACGGCCGACCAGCACGGGGAAGATCATATATGGGAAGATCACGACATCGCGCAACGGAAGCACGGGAAGGGTCGTCGGAATCGTGTCGACCTTGGATTCTTTTTCTTTTAATTTTTCGATTGACATTTCAGAAACGCTCTAATCCGATAAGGGTGAATATAGACAGAAAAAGCGGGAAAACAATCCGCTTGGTTTTGGTGCAAAATATTTATGGTCGTGTGTAAAAAGGTACTGATAATTTGAGGGGATGTCAAGGCGACCGAAACCTAAGAAGTGTCCTAATTTGAATAGAGGGCGCCTCAAAATGTATTGTACTGGCATCCTGATCGTAGCGAAGGATCCAAGACACACTACCATGCATTCTCAATGCAGAGTTGACATAGCTTCTCCCGAAGGTCGCGAAGCGATCCCTTTGGGAGATGTCTTCGGCATTCACTTCGCTTCGCTCCGTTTCCCGAAGGGATCCCTTGGGACAGAATGACATTACTCAGGAGTCCTTATATGTTAACTCACATTAGGACGCTACTGAAACCTGTCAACCTTTAACGATGCAGGATCACCGCCCCGAACGCTTCGCGTCTTCCTCTCCTCAACGAGGAGGGGAAAATTCTACTCTACCTGCAGCTCCGCCGGCACTTCGACTTTTTTTCCGTTGGTGCGGAATCTCGGCAGCAGCGAAACACGTTTGAAAAGCGCCGGAAGTTTATTTTTCAACCCGTCGACATATGTGTACATCACCGGCACGAGCACGAGCGTCAGCAGCAGCGAGCTCGTCAGTCCGCCGACGAGCGCCCACGCGAGGCCGGACTTCCATTCTGCGCCTGCCTCGGTGCTGATCGCAATCGGCAGCATACCGAAGACCATCGCAACCGTCGTCATGAGGATAGGGCGGAGACGAGTTTCACCGGCTTCCAGCAGTGCTTCATCGGTCGGAAGGCTGCGTTCATCTTTCATTTGATTTGTACGGTCGACAAGAAGAATAGCATTTTTTCCAACAAGTCCGACAAGCATGATGATGCCGAGAATTGAAAATATGCTGAGCGCCTTCATCGTCAACGCAAGCGCAAGCAGCGCACCGATCATGGCGACGGGAATCGAAAACAGCACGACGAACGGATACACATACGAATCGTACAAGGCAACCATGATCAAATATGTGAAGAGGACCGCCGCAAAAAGCGCAAACCCCAGGCTGCCGAATCCTTCCGATTGGTTTTTTAAGTCGCCGATGTAGCTGATCTGAATGCCCGGAGGCACAACTCCTCCCGACAACGCCTTCTGAATATCCGCGCCGATGGTGCCGCTCGGCCTGCCTATCGCCTGTGAATAGACCGTCACTGAAAAATTCCGATCCTGCCTCTGCAATTTCGTCGGCCCCGTCGTTTGGTAAATATTCGCGAACTGCTTCAATTCTACCAATTCCCCTTTTTTATTGAGAACCGTGATGCTGCCGACGTCGGATGTTTTTGACCGGTCGAATTTATCCAGGACAATGCGCATGTCGTACTCGGTCGTCCCTTCACGGAATTTTGAATCGTCATCCCCGTCCAACGCAACCCGCAATGTGGAGCCGACATCGGCGAGGGTTAAACCGAGCGCGGCCATTCGCTGGCGGTCGATCTCGACGCGCGTTTCCGGCTTGCCGTCTTCTGATGAAAGCCGCACGTCGGCGGTTCCCGCAATCGTGCGCATGATATCCGCGACCTTCGCTGCAGCGGCGCGGACCTCGTCATAGTTCGTTCCGCTCACCACCAGCTGGATCGGCGTTTGGTTTGCGGTGCCAAATATGCCGATCGGATTAACCCGAACCTTCACGCTTGGGATCCCGCCTGTCTTTGATTTGATCTCCTCGGAAATTTCATCCGTGGACCGCGAACGCTGTTCGCGCGGCACGAGGGTGACGTTCAATTCCGAATTATTGTTCGACGTCTGCCCTAACAACCCTTCGCTTGAGGCGCCGACGTTGACAAACATTTTCTGCACTTCCGGAATATCCGAAATGATCTTTTCTACTTTCTGCGTCACATAATTCGTATTGTCGAAGGTGGATCCCGGCGGAAGTTCGAGCGTGACGGTAAACTCGCCGCGGTCCGCCACGGCGATAAATTCCGAACCGATAAATCCGAGAGGCGCGAGTGCAAGCGCGGCAACAAATAGCACGACGGCAAGAATGATGATCCTGCTCCGGTGGTGGAGACTCCAGCGAAGCACAGTGACGTATTCGTCGGAGAGTTTTTTGAACATTCCTTCGAACCAGACGGCAAATTTTCCTAGAATCGTCCGGTCGGTGAGCCGCTCAAGTTTCGCAAACCGCGATGCCAGCAGCGGCGTAATGGTGAACGAAACAAAAAGCGACATGAGCGTCGAGAACACCACCGTCAGTGCAAACTCGCGCATGATGTTGCCGACGAGCCCGGAAACCAGCGACAGGGGAAGAAAAACGACGACGTCAACGAGCGTGATCGAGAGAGCCGCGAACCCGATTTCGTTTCTCCCTTTGATCGAAGCGCTCCGTTTCTCTTCGCCGTGCTCAAGATGACGGTAGATGTTTTCCAGGACGACGATCGAATCGTCGACAAGAATGCCGACGACGAGCGACAAACCGAGAAGCGTCATCAGGTTAAGCGACATTCCGAAGATGTACATCCCGATGAAAGATGAAACCATCGACGCCGGAATTGCAATCATGACAATGATCGAGTTGCGGATGCTGTGGAGAAACCCGAGCATCACAAGTGCAACGAGGAAGATTGCGAGTGTCAGATCGTGCTTGACTGCGTCAGCCGCATCTTTGGTGAACGTGGATCCGTCCTGCGCGATGTTAAATTTCAAATTGATCGTGTTGAAGTCTTTCTCTATTCTCGGAAGTTCTGCCCTGATCGCTGAGCTCACTTCAACAGCGTTAGCGTCGTTTTGTTTTTGGATCAACAGACCGACGGAAGTAATGCCGTTGATGCGGCTCAGCGTGGAATAATCTTTTTGGCCGTCCTGCACTTCGGCAACGTCGGCAAGAGTGATATCCCCTCCCTGCTTCGACTGTGCAATGCCGAGCTTGCGGATGTCGTCGACGGTGGCAAACTTCCCTGCGATCCGGACGGTGTACTGAGTTTGCCCCTCCTCAACTTTGCCTGTAGGAAAATCAAGGTTTGAAGATTTCACAGCCTGCACTACCTGCAGAATCGACAGCCCGTATGACCGGAGTTTCTGGGCGTCGACATTGATCCGTATTTCCCGTTCATCGCCTCCTACGAGCGTGATCTGAGCGACTCCCGCCACTTTTGAAAGGCGGGGCTGTACGCGGTCCTTGAGGAGTTGATAAAATTCCCGGCTGGGCATTGAACTCGTTGCGCCCATCCGCATTACCGGAAGCTCGTCGAGAGCAAACTTGGTGACGGTCGGCGTTTTCGTGCCCTGGGGGAGATTGAATGCCACCTCATTAACTTTGCGCTGGGCATCTTGGAGAGCTACGTTGACATCGGCGGACTGCAGAAATTCGATGTTCACAAAAGAGACGCCTTCCGACGACGTCGCATAGACTGCCGAAACTTTATCGATGCCGGAAACGGCGTCTTCGATGACCTTTGTGACGGATGTTTGCACCTCGTTCGGCGACGCTCCCGGATAAATCGTCGTAATAGTGACGTACGGGGACGAGATCTTTGGGAGCAATTCATATTTCAATTGCGAGTAGCTGAAAATTCCGAGCACTCCCAGCGCCGTAAAAATCACCACGATAAGTGTGGGACGTTTGATGGCTAATTCAGTCAGTGTCATTTCTTCTCTCCATGGTGTCGGGCATTGTATGCCAGCGCCCTCAATAAATTTATTTCACAACCGTTACGGTCACGTTATCTTTCAGATTATTCTGGCCGCTCAACACAATGTCTTCCCCTTTCTGCAAGCCCGAAAGGACCTGCAGGTTCGTGCCGACTTCGGCGCCGATGATGATGTTGCGAAGATGAGCAACGCCCTCCTCAACCACGAACACCTGGGGATCCTTTGTGCTGCCGACAAGCGACTCTCTCGGAATTGAAAGCGTCTCACCGGCATGAATCGAGATGAACGATACGCGTCCGAACATCCCCGCCTTTAACGGATGGGCCGCACTGTTGGCGAGCTCCACTTCCACCGGGTAGGTATGCGCCTCATCCCCCTTTGCGCTGATCGTCGCTATCGTTCCTTTGAATGTAACTCCCGGATACACCTCAGTTGTAATTTCCGCGGCGTCGCCGACCTTCAATTTAAATGCGTCTTCTTCGGCAACGTTGAGCTTAACCTTCAGCGTCGAAATATCCACAACGTTTGCGATCACAGTATTCTTCTGCACCATCGTGCCGACCTCAACCTGACGCGCGCTTACGACTCCCGCGATCGGAGTCTTGATCTTCGTGTCGTTGTACTGGCGGCGGGCAATGATGTATTGGGATTCGGCGGATTTATATCCGAGCCGGGCCGATTCAAGCTGTTCGTCGGACACCGACCCTTCCTTGTATAACATGTCATATCGATCCAAATCCTTCTTTGTCTTTTGATAATTTACTTCCGCCGCAGTATAGCCCGCCTGCTTCAGTTCATCATCTATTTGCACGAGGACGGACCCGGCCTTCACTTCGTCGCCGACCTTCACCATCACATTCGTTACCTTCCCTTCCGTTTCAGAAAGAACGGCAACATCGTTAGCGGCCGTGATGGTGGCCGTCAACGACAGGTTCTCGGAGAGCACCTCCTGCTGAACCTGCACGAGCGTTACCGGCAGAAATTTGACAACGTCGCTTTTTGACTTCGCCTGCATTTTCGATTTGTTGTTCAGCAGGACGGCAACCGTTATCGCAAAAACCGTCACAACAACGGCAAGAACTTTTACATTTTTCATGCTCTGCTTCCTCACTAAGTGTTATTGTCAATACTGAAATTTCAATTCTCCAGCATCATTTTTCAATTGCGTCATCTATATTCCATGCAAACAACAATGCAGTCTCAACGAATACGGCGATTTGTTAGACGATCGGTAAAGAAAAATATTGTCTCTTTCGGGTTCTTGAACTCGGCAATAGTTCAAGAAGGTGGTGCGCTTTAGTTATGCAACCAGAGCGTGATAACTTTTCCTGGCATCTTCCGTCATCATCGTTTCCAAAAGCATCGCGCGCGCGCGGCGGAGCGCTGCTTCTAAATCAACTCCCATCACATCGCGCCAGTAATTGTCCTCCCTGTCCATCTGACGCATCAATCCATTCGAGCTTGCCCAGAGAATAACGGCGGCTTCCTTCGGGTCGATGTCTGGACGGATCACCCCTTCATCAATCCCGCGTTCGATAGCATTGATGACGACGAGCCATACTTTTTGATTGTGACTCGCACAAAATTGCAGCATCTCTTCAGAGACCTGTTTATGGAACTGCGGGTTCTCGAAAAAGTGAAGCATCCGGTAGTAATTGCGGTGCTGGTTAAAAAATTCATAATACGCTTCACCGAGATTTGCGACGGCTTCAAGCGAGGTCCGGGATTCTGAAAGAACATTCATGAACATTCCATACAGGATGTCCATCCCCCGAAGCATCACTGAGAGATAGAGATCTTCTTTGCTGTTGTAATAGAGATAAAGCGTTCCTTTGCTCAATTCTGCAACCTCGGCGATCTCATCCATCGTAGCTGCGGAAAGTCCTTTTTGAAAAAAGACCCTTTGCGCTGCGTCGATTATTTCTTCTCTGCGGTGTTCTTTCTCTCTCTCTTTTCTTTCAATGATTCCCATGTTGTACTCCATCGTATCCGATGACTGTTGGTAAACGAAATTGTATTGGCAAGGCAATGAATTCAGGGTCTGCCGATGGAAAACTACACTGCCGCATAATAACTGACTACCGGTTATTAACACCAAAGATGTATGGAAAAGTTTCAATTATCAGAGGAAAATCGCTAATGGTTTGATGTATCAGGCTGTGCTGGGCAAACGAAGGGAGGATGAATGATGAGAGTGGGCGACACGACGGTTACCGCCGCCGTTTTGAAAGCCAGGCTTCGGGGTTTTGTTTTTCTTTCTCTTTCCAAACTTCAAAATGGAGAATGCTGCCGGAGACGGAATCGCCGCTCCGGGCGATGACCATGCCTTCCGACACCTGTTGACCTTCGGAGACAGTTATGTCGGAGAGATGCGCATAGACGGTATGGAAGCCGCCGGCATGTCTGAGGATGACAAGGTTGCCGTACGACGGCAGCCAGTGGATCATCGCCACTTCTCCGTCGGCGACGGATTTTACGGCCGACCCGCTTTCGATCGAAATATCGATTCCGGTGTTCTGTGTTACCGTTTTCAACACCGGATGCACGTGGTTGCCAAAATGCGCAACGACGGCTCCTGCCGACACCGGCCAGTGCAATTTCCCTTTTAATGTCTCAAACAATGTTCCTGTTTCAGCCGGCGGTTCTTCGACGGCTTTCAGTTTCAATCGTTCTCGTTCTGCCGCACGTTCGCGTGCACGGATCTCTTCGTGTTCTTTCCGGATGCGCTCTTTCTCGACGAGGTCGGTAATGAGGTCTTCCAGTTCCTGGGCGGCCTGCGTCTTTCTCACCAGTTCTTTTTTCATCGCGGCCTTGTCTTTTCGGATTTCCTTCAGCGCAATTGCCCGTCTGTGTTTTTTGTTCTGCAGGAAATGTTCCTCCTTCTCTTTGCTGGAAATGATTTCCTGCTGCTCGCCGAGTTTTTCCTGCAGGTCTGTCTTTTCTGACTCGAGGATGAGCCGCTTGTCCTGAATTTTCTCCAGATCTCGCTTGCGTTGTTCCGAGAATCGCTTCAGGTATTCAATGCGGATGTAGAGCTGGTTGATGGAGTTCGAGGAGAGAAGTGTTTCCAGGTCATAGACCCTCCCAAACTTGTATACCGCGGTAACATATTTTGCGTAATGAAGTTTGAGAAAGGCGAGTTGTTTTTCCAAAAAACTGATGTTGTCCGACGCAAGGGCGATCGATGTCTGAAGCTGCTCCTCATCATCCTTGAGTTCTGAGAGGAGTGAACGAACAAGGTTGCTCTGCTTCTCATAATTGTCGAGACGCTCAAGCGTCACTTTTTCTTTTTTCTCGCTCTCCTGGATGCGCTGTTCATAGGCGTCGATCTCTTTCCGGAGCTGTTCCAGCGCCCGTTCCTTTTTTTTGATATCCTGTTCGCCGCCGTTTACAGCGGGGCAGGCTATTGCAGCGAGGAGAATGAAGAACGATAGGCGTTTCATCGCAAGTCCAATGAGAACGAAAAGCTGATGCTCTTTCTAATATCAAATCTTTTACGATAAGCGCAAAGAATGCAAAGAAGTTTCATGTATGAATGTATTCGTAAATGTCATGCTGAGCGGAGCGACCATGACACTGAAGCTTCGTAGATCAACGGCGCATGATTGTCATGGATTCTTCTCCCGCCAAAAAACGGCGGGATCAGAATGACAGACCTTAGAGTTTTTGCGACCGGTTCTAGTCGTTATTCTCTCGTAACGCGCCGCGCGTCGGAAGGAACACGAAGCACCAATGAGCCGACCGGGCCATTCAGTTGGAGATCGTCGTACGAGAGCGACACCGAGGTTTGCATTTTGTCCTGGTTTAATCGAATAGCTTGGAGTGTCAAAGTTCCATCGGAATGCCGGTCGTACTCAAATCGTTCTTCACTCCACACATCGCCGGCAGAATCGATATGGACGATGCCGGTAATGAGAAGCGCCTGAGTGTCGACGGTGTATTCCGTGGATCCTTTTTTTTGCCGGAACAAAAGAACGTATGAATTGTCTCTCACCGTAAAACTGTCCGGCAAGGTTTCGTCCGCCAAGAATGTGCGGGTGCCGCAAAAGGTATCGATAACATCATCAGCGGCGAGTTGAATATTCATAAACGCCGGCAGCGTGCTCCCCTTCACCTCCCCCTCCATTACCTCGTTCTTAAAACTGTTGTAGAATGTGTAGCGCCCATTTGCAAAAAACGCCGATGCAACGTGGATGCCGAACGGCCCTTCGATAACAACGAGAACGGAGTCCGGCCTTCTCAAGCGGAGTTCAAACGAACCTGAGCTCGCAAACGACGGAGACTCGACTGAAATGGAGCCTTTTGCTTCGAGAGTGGAGACAGTATGCCTGCGGGAGTTCACGGCATCGATGACCTGCTGAGCGGATTGATTCGCCTGGGGCCTGCGAAGTTCTTTGGTCGGGGCGCAGCCCGAGAGCGCGATCAGTGAGCAGAAGACCAGCACTCGTTTCATAATGAGCCGCGCGCCAGCTTCTCTTTAAGTTGGGTATTCTTCGAATCGCGCTCCAGCGCTTTCGCCCAATATTCTTTCGCCTTGTCGAGCTGGCTCAGCTTCGAATAGATATCGCCGAGATGTTCGAACACAACGGCGCTTGTTTCCCCGGCATCGATCGCCTGTTTGACATACTTTTCAGCTTCAATATAATTGCCGAGCCTGAAACAAATCCAGCCGAAGGTATCGAGATAGGAGCCGTTCGCAGAATCTTTCGCGAGCGATTCTTTGGACATCATAGAGGCGCGTTCCAATTGCTCGCCCCGTTCCGACAAACTGTACGCGTAATTATTCAGCACCATCGCGTTGACAGAATCTACCTTCAGCGCAGCCTCGAATGTTCTGTCCGCTTCGGGATAACGCTTCAGGGCATCGAATGTCGAAGCAAGCGATGAGAGTGCGTTGATATCTTTGGGGTTGATCTCGATAGCACGCTGAAGCGGCGCGATGGCGTCTTCATTGCGGTCGACTCGCGTGTACCCGTACCCGAGCAGGAAATTTATTCCCCCGTCGTTGGGAACGATCTGCCGGGCTTTCTCCAAAACCGAGACGGCTTGATTAAAATCCTTCTTATCGAACAGGATCGACCCCAGGTACCACCATGCCTCGGCGTTCCAGCCGGCAACTTTGGTCACCTTGTCAAAATATTGGTACGCAGAGCTGTCATTCTTTTCAAGGATTGCCAGCCGGCCGAGATAGAACATCGGACGCCAATCGTCGGGATAGTGATCGAGGAAGGCGACAAACTGCTCTTTCGCACTTGCGAGCAGCGTCGAGTCTTTCTGGCTCTGCTCAAGATATGCAACGGCAATTCTAAAGCGGCTGTCCGCCGAGAGCGAGTCGTTTTTCAGGATCGTCTCGAACTGCTCACGCGCCTTGTCCCATTTGTTCTGCTGCAAATAGACTTCGGCGATGGCCCCGCGTAATTCCAGGCTGTGCGGGTCCGTTTCCAGCATGTCGTTGAACAGCCCCAACGCTTTGTCGTACTGCTCCGACCGCACGTACATCTCGCCAAGGTTTTGTTTGAGGGACATGTTGCTCGGGTCGATCTTCACCATTTGTTCGAATGCTGCGGCCGCCTTATCGTACCGGTGGAGGGTCGAATTCAGTTCCGCAACTTTAAACAGGACTTCCCATTCCGGTCCGCTCCGCTGGATAATTTTATCGTACATCTCCAATGCCTGCAGCGGATACTTCGGCGCCAGCAATTGCGCAATATTGAACATGCTTTGCATGTGCGTGGAATCGATTTTCAGGATGTCCCTGTATTCCGCGATCGCAGAGTCAATTTGAAGTGCCTTGATATAAATATCGGCAAGTGTTTCGCGGTAGGTAACGTTGGATGAGTCGAGCTTGACCGCTTCCGCAGCCATCTCGGCCGCCAGGGCGGGCTTGTTCAGAGCAGAATAATCTTTGGCGAGCGCATAGTAGATTGCCGGGTCTTTATCGTACCGGAGGGCGTCCTGAAATTCGATGATCGCCTCTGCATACTGGCTCTTGCTTTCGAGCAGCGAGCCGTCGATAAAATGCTGCAGCGCAATCGACTTCTGGTCACTGCGGACCTGATCCTCAGCTCCACTCGGCTTTTTTACAAGCACTGCTTCCTTTTGCGAGGAGCATCCCGCCGCCGTGAGTATGATCATCACCAACGCTGTGCCGCAAAACTTCTGACTCATACAGTCTTTTCCTCCTGGTTTCTTTCTAAAAATATATCACTTTCATTGATGAGTTACAATACGCCGAAACGGCGAGTAGTGTCCTGAATTGAATGAACATCTAAAAGGCCTGAGGAATATCATTATGGAAAATTCTATGGTACTCATTATTCAAATTAGGAAACTAGAAGCCATCTCAAAAATGTTTTCGATGTAGATTGCATTTGTAAATGTCATGCTGATCCCGCCGCATTTGCCGAAGGCATCACTTCGTGATTGGCGGGAGAAGCTTCCACGACACTGAAGCCTCGTAGATTCACAATGCATGATTGTCATGGATTCCCCCGAAGGCCGGCAAGACCACTGGAATCTTGTACGGCACTTTTCTATCTTTTCAGAAGAAGCGGTCGATCTCCATCGTTGTGAAAGGCCTGCATGAATGCTCTCCGACTCGTAATGATTGGACACCGGACACCGGCATTAGTAAAAGACCCGCAAATTACACCTATGAGATGCTTTCTAAAGTGATTCATCTATGGACGTTCAGCGTATTACATTAGAGGGAAGACATGTGCGGCTTGAGCCGTTAACGCAGGCACATCACGCTCAGTTGTGCGAGGTTGCGTTCGACGACGAGTTGTGGAAACTGACCACGACGATCATCCGCACACCCGATGACGTGAAAAAATACATCGATGCGGCTCTCAAGGATTTTTCGGACGGCAAGTCGCTGCCGTTTGCGATCATTGATAAGTCATCGAACAAAGCCGTTGGAAGCACCCGCTTCGGCAATATTGAGCGAGCACATCGCCGCCTGGAAATCGGCTGGACGTGGATCGCTCGGCAATGGCAGCGCACCGCCGTCAATACGGAGGCAAAATACCTTCTCCTCTCGCATGCGTTCGATACGCTCGGATGCATGAGAGTTGAATTCAAAACGGATTCAAACAACAGCCGATCGCGCAACGCCCTGTTGAGGATCGGCGCAAAGGAAGAAGGCGTCTTTCGCAATCATATGATCACGCCGGGGGGACGCATCCGGCATTCGGTGTACTTCAGCATCATCGATTCGGAATGGCGCGAGGTGAAAAATGATTTGGAAAGGAAATTGGCAAGAGCGTATTGATATGCTCGGGTGAGGCTCTATTCTCTTCCGATCCCCACTTTTTTCACGATCCCCATCTTCGCACCAAGGAACCGTTCACCGATCTCGGTAAACTTTGCAGGGATGTCGCTGACGAAAAATTGCAGGTTTGGTTTTTCCTTGCTCGCATTCCTCAAACGATGTTCATCCAGCACCTTCTCAACTTCCAGCGCCGCAGCTTCGCCCGAATCGATCAACACGGCGGTTCCTTTCAGGGCATCCGAAATGACATTCTTCAGCAACGGGTAATGAGTGCACCCGAGCACGAGCGTATCAATTTTTTCCTGAGTGAAGGGAAAGAGATATTCCTTCGCGATCATCTCCGTTGCTTTGTGGCCGCCCCATCCTTCCTCGACGAGCGGCACGAAGAGCGGACAGGGACGGCTGAACACGGCAATGGTTTCGTCTATTTGCCGAATGGCATTCGCATACGCGTTGCTCGAAATTGTCCCAATCGTTCCGATGACCCCGATCCTCTTTTTCTTCGATGCGGCTGCCGCCGATTTTGCCCCGGGAATGATCACACCGACAACAGGAATCTTCGCACGTTTCTGCACGACGTCGAGAGCAACCGCCGACACGGTGTTGCAGGCGACGACGATCATCTTTACGTTTTTTGAGAGAAGAAAATCCGTGTCCTCTTCTGCGTACTCGCGGACGACCTGCGGCGATTTGGGTCCATACGGAACCCGGGCCGTGTCGCCGAAATAGACGATGTTTTCCTGCGGCAGACGGTGCAGGAGCGCGCGAACGACCGTCAATCCGCCGATCCCCGAATCAAAAACGCCGATTGGTTTGCTGGCATTCATATTATTGGGATGATAACTGGATGTTGATGAGCTGGTACACTCTGTGCAGCAGCTTTTCTTTGATCTGCCGTTTCCTCTCACCGCTTCGAATAGGGTTGTTGTCCTCATCCAGAACGTAGAATGAATCGACGATACCGTCCACGCGTGTTGCGATCTTTGCAAAATGGATGTTTAAGCCGAGCTGCGAGAATGTCTGGGTCACCTTGTACAGGAATCCTACCGTGTCTGGTGCATACACATCGACGATCGTAAAATCCTGTGCATCCTCGAAAGCGACGTCGATCCGGATGTTCGGATGGAAGAGGGGCTTGGGCCGGCGTTTCCAGCGGCGGTGATGCCGTTCGAAGAGATGTTCCAGCGTCACGTTCTCGCGGAGCACGTCGTCGAAATCTTGTTTGATCTTTTCGGCCTGGTCGTCGAGAAGCCTTCTCTTCGTCGCAACGTTGACAACGCGGAACTGATCGATCACAATGCCGTCATCGCGCGTAAAAATCTGTGCGTCGAAGATGTTCGCATCGTTCGCGGAGAGGACGCCGCACAGATTGGAGAGAAGATACGGTGCATCGTGGGTGATAGCGGTGACAGCACTGTGCGACTCCTCGTGATGAATGATCGAAGAAACGGTTCCGAGGCCGCGGATGCTGACGATATGCGCCGCAATATCCTCCTGGGAAAAAATCTTGATATACGCTTCATTATGAATCGACGTGATATGGCGCTCGACTTCATCCCGTGGCAATTGCTCGGACATCGTCCGGATTACCGAGCGGACCAATTCCTCGTGCTGTTCCTGCTGGAACGACACCGCTTCCTTGAACGGGAGCTTCCGTTCCAGCACGCCGCGCGTCTGAAGATACAATTCCTGCAGCAGCATTTCCTTCCACGACGTCCAGACATTTTTGTTCACGGCGGAAAGGTCGCAATACGTGATGAGGAAAAGAAGGTCCAGCTGTTCCGGGCGCTGGAACATTTCGGCAAATTCGGCGACGGTCTTCGGGTCGCTGATGTTTCGGCGGAATGCGATCTGTTCCATCATTAAATGGTTGCGGATGAGAAAGGAGACGTCGCCTTTTTCATCGGGATAGTGAAAACGGCTGAGGATTCTCCGCGCAACTTCCACGCCCCGAACTTCATGCTCTTCGATGCCGTGCGGTTTTTCGATGTCGTGGAAAAGCAAACCGAGGAACAACACTTCTTTCTTTTCCAGCCGCTGGTATGCGGCTGCAAGAATTCCCTTGCCGCCGGCCAGCCGTTCCGCGTGCTCGATGGCGATGAGCGTATGGGCATCCGCGGTGTAATAATGGTAGACGCTGTGCTGAAAGAAAGCGACAAGGTCTCCCCATTCAGGAATATATTTTCCGAGCACGTCGAAATCGTTCATCATCGTGAGCGTCGACGCGACGTTCGACGGCAGCCGGAGGATGTCCAGAAATACCGCGGCGGCGTCATGCGCCGTAATGCTCTGCGCGTTGAAGATGTGCGACGAACGGCCGATCGCCGCAATCGTTCCCTGCAGCGAATGCCCGAGCGTCAGCGAGTGCCTCCCGCACCAGTAGAACGCCTTAAGAATTTCAGCCGGCGTAGAAATTTCAACGGCGGTATTGCGCTGCAGCAGTTCGTCGCCGCGTGCAATGAAATGGGCGTCGAGGATTTGTTCTTTCGGCTTCCGCCAAGAAGAGGGCTCGATGCTCTTCCGGAAATGGTTGATCAGCCGCTGGTTCAGACGGAAGATGCTCCGTGCATGGAGAAAATATTCGCGCATGAATTTTTCGACGTACTTCAGCTCCCGGTCGTCACCGAACCCCAGCCCTTTGGCAATTTCCCGCTGGATGGAAAAATCGAGCGAATCGTGGATGGTTTTTGCGAAGTAGTGGGTCTCGTGGCGTGTACGGAGCAAGAAATTCAGTGCGTTGACAACTGCGTCGCGTTCTTCCCGCGAGATGACGTTTTTGCGGTAAAATGTATCGATCATGAGTTTGCATGACGACTCGCTGTTCTGAAACGGAGATTCGGTGAAATAGTCGGTGTCCGTCGACCTGTACACCCAGAGGAGGTTGTGGAGGTCGCGCAATCCCCCCGCGCTGTTCTTCAGGTTCGGCTCCAGCAGTTTTACCGAGTTGCCGTATTTTTCATGGCGCTCATCCATTCCCACCATGATCGCCTTCACGAAAACCAGGTCGAATTTTTTTTGGATCTGCCGGAAGACCTCGTCCGCATACAGGCCCAGCACACGGTCGCTTCCGCACACGAACCTGCTCTCAAGAATCGACGCCCATGAATCAACGTCGGTTTCGTATAAATCCACACAATCTTTTACCGTCCTCACGCTGTGCCCAACGTTGAATCCGGCATCCCAGAGCGAGCGAAGAAATTGTTGAATGGATTCGGACCCGGAGACTTTCGCTTTTTCGTTTTCTGCAAGGATCATCAGGTCGAAATCGGAATGGGGGCACAATTCGGACCGGCCGTACCCTCCTAATGCGACGACGGCATAGTCGCCGGAGGCCGGGTTCAATTTCCAAAAATCGGTGAGCGTCCTATCAACAAGCGACGTCAGCCGCGCGCTGACGGTGAACCCGTCCGCGCCGTTGCGATGCAATTGGAATATTTCGGCAGATTCAGAAGTGTAGCGATCTTTGATTGTCACTGAAGGCGAAGGAAGAATAACTGGATGGGACAATATAAAGAAGAACGGCACGAGTTACAAATGGGGCTCTCGCAAATCCCAACGGGATGACTTCGCCAGACGCAAATTCGCCAAATGGCACCAGGCGGGAATCCTACCGCCTTGACGAGAGATAATTTTTCAGATGTTCCCTCCTCTATAATTTTGCCGCTACGACGGCAACATCTTTCATCGTATGCACCACTCCCCCCGAGGAGTCGAGCGCTTCAAAGAGGATGATATACATCCCGATCCTGACGCGACGATTGTTATCGTCGAGACCGTTCCACAGAATTGTCCCCGAAGACGCGGCGGGTTCGTTGTTCGCGAGCGTGCGGACCAGCCTCCCTTGTATATCAAAACATCGGACGCGGATCATCGATGTCGTAGACGGTAAAGAATATTCAATCGCAAGAAAATCTTCAAAACCATCGTTGTCCGGCGAGAACGGGTTGGGCGAAAGGGTAAGGTGCGCGGCGGACGGAACCGACAACGTAAAAATGCTGTTACGCTCTCCCGGTGTTGCTCCCATGGGAGCGATCGATGAACTCCAGTTTCGCCGGTCGTTGCTCGCGAGAGCGGGGTTGATGCGTTCGAGGGATTTTCCGACCGTCGATGTATTTAATAGCGGATTGTGCCACGACGGAGAATACCGCACGCTGTCTATTTGAGTATTGGTGACGTCGAGAAGAACAACGTCGCCGCCGGAATTGTTGAGCGACAGAGCTTTGTTTACCACAACAAGTTTTCCCGTCGTCAGACCAAGCAGAACGGGAAATTGCGTTCCGAGCGATGAGTCGGCGCTAATGACCGCATACTCATTCGGCGCCAGCAACAACTGCGAGCTTGAGATTCTTATCGTCTCTCTTCTTGCTGAACTTGGCGCCGCATCCATGATTGTCCAGCCCTGCAGATCGACAGTCTCCGCGCTCCGATTGAACAGTTCGATAAACTCCGGGCGAATCGGCTGCGGGTCATACATGATCTCGTTGACGACGATTGATTGCGGAGGAAATTTATTTGCGGCCCGCACCAAAAGCGAGTTGTTTGATGTCCGTTGATCCTGAGAAAAATCGACTGCACAAATAACCGGAATAATGCCGTGTACTTGTGTCTCCCAGTCATAATGAGTTGCAAAGGAATCGCCCGGGGCCAGCGTACTGCATGTAATTTTCTGGATCATTTCTCCGGGTGAAGCGGTGCTGTCGCCGTTCGCATCGTAAAAAAATCGGACTGCCAATCCCGTTGCCGCATTTCTTCCAACATTCCGGACAACGGCCGTCAGGTGCAAGCCGCCGTTCTGCATCATTGCAGAAGCGCTGCTCATCATGACGTCGAAATCCTTTTTTGCAGAAGAATTTTCGGCTCCCGGTGTCGGCCAGGAACTTTTCCAATTTGTCGAATCCACCGACGAAGAAAGATAATCGATCCTTTCCAGCGATTTGCCGTTCGTGCCTCCCCACGACGGCGTATACCAAACGCTGTCCATCGTGACGCCGCGGTCGTCGTACAGGACAACGGCATCGGGAGAAGCGTTGTTCAATGATGAGAACGGCGCAACGCACATCGTACCCAGAAGAGGGAAATAGTTTCTCAGTGTCGAGTCCGATGCCGCCAGGAAGTACGCGCCGGGTTGAATTATGAAGTGCGTACTAACGAGCATGGTTTTATTTTTTACGTTCGCATCGGAAATCTTCCATCCTCCCACATCGATCGCACTGCTGCTGGCATTATAGAATTCCACCCATTCCGGCATAGTTCCAGGAGGTGCGTACATTATTTCATTGATGATGATGGAATGTCGTTCTACGCCGACTTTGAACGGCAGCGATTGTTCGTTATTTGTGGAATCGTCGTCACGGTCGGCCGTCACCCGAACAATCATGCGCTCTTCCCCCTGGTGCAAAATAGTCAGAGACTGCGCGACAAGTTGAGAGTCCGCGGGCAATAATACTGCAATGTTTTTTTTACCAAGAAGTTCTGCCGATTGCGGAATAGAATCGTCATTGGCATCGAGAAAAAATTGAACGCAAATATTCGAATCTGCCTGCCTGCCGCTGTTTTTAACCGCCTCAGAAATTTCAAACGGCTGGCCGGCGACGGGATACAGAGAGGACAGAGATATTTTTCCTGCGGACACGTCGTACTCCTTTTTCGTCAAGCTGTTCACAGAGCCGGGAGTCGCTCCGGCGGGGCTGCGTGAACTTCCCCAATTGCCCGGTTGATTTGACGGCGCAGCGGTGTCGATCCTCTCGAGAGATTTTCCCCCTGTGCCGCCCCAGGAAGAATTGTAAGCAACGCTGTCCATTGTAAATCCAGCGGGATCGAAGATCACCACCGCGTCAAAATCGTTGTTCAACGCAGGAAAGTCGGCTTTAATGATCGGAGCATGAATCGACGGATACTGATTGAGGATCGAAGAATCTCTCGCGATAAGAAAATACTGCCGGGGAAAAATGAGCGGTGAAGCCGAAGTGGTCATCCCTCTGGAGGCTGTATTATCCCCAACCTTCCAGTGCGATAGCGTGAGCGTGTCGGCGGAAGCGTTGACGCACTCGATCCATTCGGGACCGCCGGATGGAGCATACATGATCTCGTTGACAAGCACCGTTCGCGGAGAATATCCGACGAGGATTGATTTCGTCAACATATTGTTTGTCGAATCCTCGTCGCCCGGAAGAATCAGCCGGGCCGAGATCCAATGGCGGCCGGGAACAACGGCAGGATCGATCAGGGTAAACGCTGCAGTGTCGGCAGAACCAAAAGAGCGGATGAACGACTGCTCATCCACTTTTTTTCCTTCTGAGACGAGAGAGTCCGGCCCCATTTCATCAAATACTTGGAGAATGAACGACAGCGAGCCGCTGAGCGCCCGGTTCGCGACTCGAACATGAACAGAAAGTGATTCTCCTTCCCGCGGATTGGCGGGATCAACAGTCATGCCGGCGACAGCAAGGTCGCGCATCTTCTGGATGCTGATTGTAACATTGTCTATTCGGAGAGTTCCCGTCGATCCCGTACCATTTCCGACAACACGCCATCGAAACCGCACATTCCGTTCGCCGCCCAGTGAAGGGGGCAGCGTCAGGCTTCGCACGATGTAATTTGTCGTGCCGGAATTTTTCAGCGTGTCCCCTATGTGAGTCGAGAACGATGTATCGTTCTCGACTGCAGCTTCTACGAGAAGACCGGAATTGTGCGACGCGGTGCGACGTTCGTAGAACTCCAGCCTGCCTGGAATTTTTCCGGAAAAATCGAGCGCCGGAGAGGTAAGGCTTTGAGCTATTTTTGCATCTGCGGACACAACAGCATTCGGCGCGCTGAGCGGCGTCGATGCCGATGTGGAGAAATCGCCTGCTGGAGATTTAGTGATACTCGCTGACCATCCGGCGGGAAGCCTGGGAGCGGCGACCGTATCGAACTTTTCAACGAAAGGAAATAATGAAGTTTGCGCTGCGAGGAATGTTTGAGCCATGCAGCAGAGTACGGCAGAACAGAACAGCGGTCTTACAATCATGAGGCCCCCCTGATGATGCGGAATGTTGAATTAATGGATGTAGCGGATTAGAATGTCAGCGCTCCCTTGAACTTCGAACACTGCGGAAAAGATTTTCAATTACTCCAATGGACTCAAAAACTTTTTTGGGAACTTAGCGCGGGGATTATGTCACCGTTTCAGTTTTCCTTCAATCGTGGCAAGAAGCAGCTCATTGTCAAACGGTTTGGGAAGATATCCGTCGACACCCAGCCTCATGCCCGCGCGCACGATATACTCATCGCTGACCCCCGACATCAACAGGAACGGCACACCGTCAAAACGCCGGTTGTTCCTGATCTGGTTGTAGAATTCAAATCCGCCCTCCGTCGGCGAGGGAAACATGACATCCGAAAGTATTAAATTGGGTGTTTGTTTTTCCAGAATTGTCATTGCATTTTCGACGCTCTCGGCAATAAGCACCGTATAGCCGTGCCTCCGGAGAATCGCCGAGTACGTCAGAAGAATAGTCTTCTCATCATCAACGATCAGAATCGTTCCCAGCGAGGGGGACGACCGCCGCGCTTCCATAATTTTGGCTTCTGCATCTTTGTGATCTTCCATCGTAATGCCGTAGCGTCTCCGCATCAACTCCAGAACCCGTTCCTCGTTTTCGCTGACGACGCCGTCTTGCAGAACGATGCGCAGCGCTTGAACGTACGCTTCGGTCTTGATTTCTTTTTCCAGGCGCGCATGCTCTTCATCCGTGATGTTGAATAAGCTGCGAATCTTTTTTAATTCGGCGGCCTCCTTCTCGGTAAGAATGCCGTCGAACCACATTTCATCCAGAACTTCGCGGTACATCTTCAGTCTGCCTTCCAGCGGCTGCGATGCCTCAACGGGAACCGGGGCGGCTGTCTGAGGTGTCGGTTGAGATGGAAGGGCTGGTGTACGCGCTGGGGGTGCTGGTGCAGTTCTTGGCGGAGCAGGAGGAGGCGCTGCATGTGCAGGCCGAACTGCGGGCGCCGGTGTTCGAGCTGGTGACGCAGGAGCGGCTGTTGGGGGAGCGGACTCGGGCGCCGGCACTGGCCGTTTAACAGGAGGAACAACGGGCGCAGGAGCAGGAGTGGTCGCTTTCTTCATCAACATTTCTATGCTTTGCGAATACGCTTGCGCAAAGTGATTTGTCGGATCAAGGCCGAATACTTTTGCAACCTGTTCAAGAGCGCGCTGGTACTGCTGGAGTTGAATCAATCGATCCGCTTCCCTCAGGTACTGAGAGATTAGTTCAATTTTTTTATCCAGTGTGAGGTTTTGTGTGTACGTCCGTGCCTGCGTGACAGAATCGGCCCTCTTCTGCATGGTGCGGATGCGATCCAGCATCGACCGCCCTTGGTAATTGTCGGGGTCGGATTGCAATACACGTTCAGTTTCGATCAATGCTTCGTCGTACCGGCCGGCAAGGAAGTGTTCATCGGCAATCCGGAGATGTCTGAACACTCCCTCTTTCGTAAGGGGAGCGGCAACGATATTCCGCGGGGCTTCTTCTTCCTTTTTCTGAAGGGAGCGGATTCGTTCTTGAAGGGTACGTCCCTGATAATTTCGCGGGTCGATTTGAAAAATATAATCGACTTCCAGTAGTGCTTCGGAATAGCGCTTGGACCGGGCAAAGTCCTCAGCGTTGCGGAGATGTTTGGCGATTTTTTCGAGCGCTGGATTCATGGCCGATGTTGTTTCTCGGCGCGAGGTCCCTCAATAAAATCTATCAAAGGAATCAGGCGCTGAATTAGTGTTTTAAGTTATAAATACAAACGCACAAATTCAACCTCGGTGCGGGGAAGCCGGCGGCGAAACAGCGGGATTCTTAGCCCTTTTTCTTAAGATTTTTTAACAGCAACAGACCGGAATTATTCATATTTTGTGTCCGGATAAGGCTCCGTTTACCGCAATTTTCTTGGAGAAATGTTTGAAAAAAATAGCCGTTATTTTCGGCACCCGCCCCGATACGATTAAACTCGCTCCTATTATTATCGAGCTCAAGAAAGAAAAGAAATATTTCGACACGATAACCATCGCTACCGCACAACACCGGCAGATGTTGGACCAGGTGCTGGACGTTTTTAAAATAGTCCCGGACTATGACCTCAACCTCATGCAGCCGAAGCAATCGCTCGCGACGCTGACGCAAAACACGATTGCCGCGGTCGACCCCGTTCTCGAAAAAGAAGCGCCGGATATGGTGCTTGTCCAGGGCGATACAACCTCGACGTTTGTCGGAGGTCTAGCAGCGTTTTACCGGAGAATTCCGGTCGGGCACGTAGAAGCAGGCTTGCGTACGAATGACAAAAGCAACCCCTTTCCCGAGGAGTTGAACCGCCGGCTCACGAGCTGCATCGCTGACCTTCATTTCGCGCCGACTGCGACGGCAAAGAAAGCGCTGCTGCACGAGCATATCGACCGAAAAAATATTTTTGTCACCGGCAACTCGGTGATCGACGCCTTGAGAATTTCGGTGAAAAAGCACTACGCGTTCGGCATCCATACCCTCAACCAGCTTACCGCCGAGAATAAACGGATCGTTCTTCTCACGATGCACCGCCGGGAAAGCTGGGGGGAACCGATGCGCGACGCCTGCAGCGCCGTCAGAAAACTTGCTGAAACCTACGCCGACATTAATTTTATCTTTCCCGTCCACCTCAACCCCGTCGTGCGGGAAGTGGTATACGGAACATTGGGCTCGATCGGCAATGTCTTCCTTATCGAACCGCTCGATTATTTGGATTTCGTCAATTTGATGGCGAGGTCGTACCTGATCATTACCGATTCCGGCGGCGTACAGGAAGAAGGGCCGTCACTCGGCAAACCGATCCTTGTCCTGAGAGAAGTAACCGAGCGTCCCGAAGCCGTCCGCTACGGTACGGTCAAGCTCGTAGGATTGGACGAGAAAAAAATTATCGCTGCGGCAAAAAAACTTATTGACGGCAAAACGGCCTATCAGAAGATGGCGGCAGCAACAAATCCGTACGGCGACGGGCGCGCATCCGAACGAACGGTGCAAGTCATCAAGAAATATTTCGGCATATCCGGGAAAACTATTCACGAATTCAAGCCACGGTAGGATTCCGAAGAGATGAAACGATTTATTAGAGTATCAGTGATCGCCGCGGCGATTTTTGCCTTTTTTCAGTTCGGCATCGGCCAGGAATATCCCCAAAAGAAAGTCCTCATCGTCGTCGAGGGGAACACTGACCTGAAAAATTACGCAATGGGCGACGGGCGTCAGCTTGAGGAGCTTCTCGGCCATTTCAACACTGCCGTGACGCTGAAGGGAGTGAACAAATACAATCCCGGCGAGGTGAATAGTTTCGACTTTACGTTTTATATCGGCTTCAACGGACACGACGTTGTTCCCGAAAAATTTCTGGAGGACGTGCTTGCAACAAAGAAACCGGTCATCTGGATGAACACCGGAATGATCGAATTTTCTGAAAAATACAACCTCCGAAAAAGATACGGCTTCAGCGTTTCTACACTCGACTCGCTCGACGATTTTGACATGGTGAAATCGAACGACAAAGTCTTCACCAAAGGAGAACCGAACGCGAACATCATCGACATCTCGAACCGCCGGCTCGTGAGCGTTGTGGCCGTTGCCTATTCAACAAAGAAGCGCAGAGAAATTCCGTATATCATCAAATCGAAAAATCTTATGTACATCGCGGATTCGCCGTTCGCTTCGGCAACCGAGAACGACCGTTACCTCCTCTTTGCAGATATGCTTCACGATATCCTCCATGAACAGCACGAAGAGTCCCACTCTGCGCTCATCCGAATCGAAGACGTCGACCCGCTGCAAAGCCCCGACCAGCTGCGCGACATCGCCGATATCTTGTCGGCTCGCGGCATTCCGTTTCTCGTGGGCGTTATTCCGTTTTACGTGGACCCCGAGGAAGGGATACGCGTAAGCCTGTCGGACAAGCCGGACTTCGTCGACGCCATCAAGTACATGGTGAAGAACGGGGGGACGATCGTTATGCACGGCGTTACGCACCAATACAAAGGGACGACCGCCGTCGATTTCGAATTCTGGGACGGGAGTACGAACAAGCCGATCAAAGACGAGACGGCAGAGGGGGACGCAAAAAAGATCGAGATGGGCCTCCAGGAATTCATGAAGAACGGCTTATCGCCGCTCATCTGGGAAACTCCTCATTACACTGCTTCGTTCACGCTCTACAATACGATTTCAAAATATTTCAGCTCGGCGATGGAACAGCGGCTTTCCATCGAGGACGCCGATTACAGCCAGTATTTTCCGTACATCATCAATAAAGATATCTTCGGACAGAAGATTTATCCGGAAAACCTCGGCTATGTTCCGCTCAACCCGAACAAAGCCGAGAGCGAAGCGTACATCCAAAACATCATCAAGAACGCGAAGACGAATTTGTACGTGCGCGACGGTTTCGCGTCGGTATTTTTTCACCCGTTCCTTGACCTCGATCTCTTGAAGCAGCTGGTGGACGGCATTGAAAAACTTGGATTCACGTACATCGATTTACGAGAACAGAAAAACTGGGTAAAGACAAAGGATAGAATCATCCTCACGGGGAGTCAAAACTACACGATTCACCTTGACGACCAGTATCTCTTCGAAGCGTACTTCGACCATACCGGGGAGATCAAGAGCAAAACGACCTCCGAGAAACGGCTGAAGGGACCGATCACGAAATCCATCGAGCTTGAGCCTGGCGAATTGTACAAAGCGGAGCCGACCGAATTTCGCGAGCGCCCCCTCTCATTTCTCCAGAAGACGGAGTACGGCGTCGAGAAATTGTACGACAATGTCTTCGCAAAAGAGGAGACGTGGACCGACATTCGCGCGGCCATCCTGTGGAATCACCATGTGAAAGGGGCCGCATTCCACGACCAGTCGTCGCTGGCGGCGCTGCTTCGCAACGTGAACGTGCAGGTCGATACATTTTTCATCGGCCAGAGGCTGAACCTGTCGCGCTATAACCTGCTCATCGCCCCGTATGCATTCATCGATTCGCTCAAGCAGACGGACTACGACGTCATCAACGATTTTGTGGAAAACGGGGGAAACATCATTACCGACACCAAAAACGACCTTGCCGAAGAGCTCGGCATCAGCTTTACCCAAACGCACGTCCGCGTCGGCAGGATCCACGATACGTATTTTCCAGAGGAACGGATTGCATGGCGGTACCCCGAGCTTGTCAGCAAATTTGAAACGGAAGGCGTCGATGAAGTCTTCTGCGTCGACGACGTCTCGGAAACGCCGATGGTGATCGGAAAAAAACTGGGCAAGGGAAAAGTCATTTTCTTCAACTCGTCGTTCGACTCGTACTCGCAGCACGGGTACAGCCAGTACCCGTTCGCGCTTGAATACGTGAGAAAATATTTTCATCTCCGGCCGATCGTCCGCCGCGAAAACCTGGAGATGTACTTTGACCCCGGTTTCCGGAAGACATACAGCATCGAAGCCCTCGTTAAACAATGGGTGAACGAAGGTGTGCGCATTGTTCACGTTGCCGGATGGAATCAGTTCCCGAAATATACGTACGATTACAAACGGCTCATCTCGCTCGCGCACGCAAACGGGATACTGGTGTATGCATGGTTCGAACCCCCTCAGGTGAGCAAAAAATTCTGGGACGAACATCCATGGTGGCGGGAGAAGAATTACAAGGGGGAAGACATCCCGCCCATGTGGCGCTACGCCGTCGCCCTCGAAGACGACAGCTGCCTCGCGGTAATGTCGGATGAATACACAAAAATTCTTAACGGCTATGACTGGGACGGCGTGAACCTCGCGGAATTATACTTCGAAGCAGGCAAGGGGTTCGAGAATCCCGAGATCTTTGCGCCGATGCACCCTTCCGCGCGCAAAGAGGTGAAGAGAAAATACGGGTTCGACCTCGACTCGATCTTCAGCCCTCAGTCGCCGTACTTCTGGAAGACAAATCCGGCGGTGATGAACGCAGTTGTCGACTACAGGGTCGGCCAGCTCACGCTGGCGTACGAATCGTTCCTTTCGTCGTTCACGGAGATCGCAAAGACAAAACAAGGGTTTCAGATCGTCGTGACGGCGATGGACGCATACGGTTCTCCCGAACTGCGCGAATACCTCGGCGTCGATATGAATCAAATTGTTGCATTGCAAAAAAAATACCAGTTTGTCCTGCAGGTCGAAGATCCGGAGACTCTCTGGTCGACCGATCCGGGGCGGTACATCGAGATGGGCAAACGGTACGCGAAGATCATCGGCGACAGTACGAAGCTCGCCTTCGACCTTAACGTCGTCAATTTCAGAAAGAAGGAAGCGGTCACTCCGTTCCCGACATTGATCCAGACCGGGGCGGAATGTTTTTATATGGTGAAGGCCGCTGCGCTGGGAGCGCCGCGGTTCACGATCTATTCCGAGTCGAGCGTCAACCCGCAGGACATGGGTTTTCTGTCGAACGCGCTCGCGGCCGACGTCCGCTACCGCTACACGGACAACGGCTACATGTTAAACTCGCCCTACTCGTTCGCCTGCAAATTGCCGAAAGAGATTTCCGAGATCAACGTGGACAACGTGCCTCTCTCGCCGTTCAGGGACAACATCTTCATCATCCCGGCAGGAAAGCACCAGGTTACGCTGAACCGGGAAGCCGTGAACACATTTTCGACGCATGAACTTCAGGCCAAGATCATGACGATCGCAGGAAATTTGCTTTCGGTGTCGCACGGGCTCCGCACGATCGATTTTGAGTACGAATCGAGTACGCGCGCGATCGCTTCGTTTAATGTCGCCCCCTCCTCTGTCAGAGTTGACTATCAGGAATACCCGTTTACGGTGATGAAAGGAAACGACTGTTTCAGCATTTTTCTTCCCACGGGGAAACATTACGTCGAACTCGTCGCAGGAGACCAGTTCTCGTTCGGCGTGAACGTCACAAGCCTCTGGTCGACCACCGCCATTGCAATTTTCGGCGTTCTCGCTGTGACTGCACTTTTTCTGATGTATGTCGCTCTCAAAGTTGTCAAACGCGGTTACGCACCACGAAAGGTATCGTAAACCATGACAGTGTTAGAAGTCGACCTGAGTTTCCTGTTCGTCATCGCCGTCATCCTCATCTGGTTCATGATCGCGTACCAATTCGTGCTGACGGTGTACGGGTTCATCAATTACGTCCGGTCTATGAAAGAACGGAACGACATCGACGGACGGACGTTCGATTTTCCAACGTGCGCAATTCTCATCCCCGCGCACAACGAGGAGAAAGTGATCGGAACGACGATCGCATCGATGCTTGAACTGGAGTATCCGAAAGATAAACTGCGGATCGTCGTGATCAACGACGGCTCGACCGATTCGACAAAAGAGATCATTGAAGGGTTTGCAAAACGCGATGCGCGGGTGGAATTGTTCAACATTCCAAAGGGAGAAGGCGGAAAAGGAAAATCGCGCGCGTTGAACCTTGGGGTGAAACGCGCAACATCGGACGTGATCGCGATCTACGATGCCGACAACACTCCGGATAAGGATTCGCTCCGGTATCTGGTCGCCCAGCTGTTGCTGCAGAAGGACCTCGGCGGTGTGATCGGAAAATTCCGGACCATTAATAAGAATCACAATCTCCTGACGCAGTTCATTAATGTGGAGACGCTGAGCTTCCAATCAATGCTGCAGGCCGGCCGCTGGCAGATGCACAGCATCGCCACGCTCCCTGGAACCAATTTCGTTATGTGGACATCGCTCATCCGTCAGCTCAACGGCTGGGACGAAGAGGCGCTCACCGAGGATTCGGAATTAAGCATCAGGATCTACGAAGCAGGTTACAAAATAAAATACATTCCCTACGCAATCACGTACGAACAGGAGCCGCAGGAATGGAGGGTCTGGATTAAGCAGCGAATGCGATGGGTGCGCGGCAACAATTATGTCGTCTCGAAATTTTTGAAGCATATCCCCAACTTCAAGAATAAATGGCTGGCGTTCGACCTTCTATACACCCTCGCGCTCTATTATATATTTTTCGCCGCGATCATCATTTCCGACATCCTCTTTCTCCTCAGCGGGTTGAGCCTGGTCGCCATTTCGCTCCCCGGTCCGTACACCATCGTCTGGATCATGGCGTTCTTTCTCTTTCTGATCGAGATCATGCTCGCCATATCGTACGACAACGAAGACAGCATCGGAAAGATTGGTCTTCTTGTCCTGATGTATTTTACGTACTGCCAATTGTGGATTTACATTGTGTTGAAGGCGGCCTATACGGAATACATCAAAAAGGACAAACGGTTTTGGGAAAAAACTGTACGGTTCGATGTGAAGGCGGCTGACGTGAAACAGTAGGAGCGGAGCATTCACAGCTGCCGAACACATTCCTGATTTTCCTCACTCCCCGATCTTCATCTCGTTCCCAACGAGACGTTGGGAACAAGATATGGTAACCGACAGCCGCTCAAACAGCATCACTCGCTTCTTTCCCTTGATTCTTTTGCCAACTTTCGGCTAATTACATGCGATACGTACCCATCCCATTAACCGAAAGTGCCGAACACCGTGGCGACTATTACCAGTGAAAAGAAAACTGACGACGTTGAAGCGGCTCGCGAACTGACGTCGGCATACGAGTCGATCAAAAAAGAAATTGCAAAGGTCATCATCGGGCAGGATGCTATCGTCGAGCAGCTGATCGTCTCCTTCCTCGCGCGCGGACATTGCCTGCTGATCGGAGTACCCGGTCTTGCAAAAACACTGCTCATCAAGACGCTCGCCGATGTCCTCGATCTAAAATTCAGCCGCATACAGTTCACTCCCGATCTGATGCCGAGCGACATCAGCGGTACAGAGATCATCGAAGAAAATGTTTCTACGGGGCAGAAGGCGTTTAAATTCGTGCGGGGTCCGATCTTCGGCAACATCATCCTTGCGGATGAAATCAACCGGACGCCTCCGAAAACTCAGGCCGCGCTGCTCGAAGCGATGCAGGAACACAAGGTGACTGCCGCCGGACAAACGTACATGCTCGATGAACCCTTCTTTGTCCTCGCAACGCAGAACCCGATCGAACAGGAAGGGACCTATCCGCTCCCCGAGGCACAGCTCGACCGTTTCATGTTCAATCTCTGGCTTGAGTATCCATCCTTCCAGGAAGAAATCGATATTGTCAAATCCACCACGAGCCCATACACCCCGGCGCTTCGGAGGGTCCTTGGCGCCGACGAAATCATTGCCTTCCAGGAACTGATACGGCGTGTTCCGGTAGCCGATGCCGTCGTCCGTTATGCCGTTCAGCTCGTTGCACGAACACGCCCGAAGGACGACCACTCGCCGCAATTCATAAAAGATTGGCTTACGTGGGGCGCCGGCCCGCGGGCTTCCCAATATCTCATTCTTGGGGCGAAGACGCGGGCGATCCTTTCGGGACGGTACAATCCGGATGTCGACGATGTCCGTTCGATGGCGGTCCCGGTGTTGCGGCACCGCATCATCCCGAATTTTAATGCAGAGGCAGACGGCGTCACCGCCGTTTCTATAGTAGAGAAATTACTTGCGAACGCTTGACGGATCTTTATTGTTTTTATTGGAAGGGCGGTTTTTTCCGGAACTCAACTTTTGACCCTCACAATCCCATGACATCCAGACTGCAAATAATTTTTTCTCTCCTGCTTTTCACAACCTCCATCGTTGTGTCAGAAGATCAGCCGCACAAGTACTGGATCTATTTCCGCGATAAAGATGCAACATTGCTGCGCACAGTTGTTGCGAACGGAACAATGCGCGAAATAGCACAAGCCACAGGTATCACCGAACGGGCGCTGAAACGCCGGGCAAAAGTACTCCCTCCTTCACAACTTGTTTCGGCGGAGGATCTTCCCGTCTCTCAATCGTACATTGATCAGTTGAACGCAAAGGGTATTTCCGCAATCAACACATCAAGGTGGTTCAACGCTGTCACGGCAATGTTGACGAACGATCAGGCTGTCCATGCCGCAGCCCTGCCGTTTGTCGATCGTGTTGAACCCGTCCGGACATTTAAATGTAAAAAGGAGCAGACGCAAACCGTCCCGCTCAGAAAGAGTTTCGCTGCCACAACGCGAAACCTTCACGATTACGGGCAGTCGCTCGCTCAAGCTGTTCAGATCGACGTTGTGGCCGTTCATAACCTTCGAATTACGGGACACGGGGTTCTCGTGGGCATGCTGGATTCAGGGTTCCGCTGGCGGGTTCCAGAATCGGAAATAAATATGGATGTTATCAAAGAATACGATTTCATCCAACACGATTCTATCACAGCAAACCAGGACGGCCCCACCCCGATCGACGCATTCGATCAGGATGAGCACGGCACACTGACTCTCTCGCTTGTCGGCGGATACAAAGAAGGGGAATTGGTCAGCCCGGCGTTTGGCTCGAGTTTTATTCTTGCTAAGACCGAATATGTGCCGTCGGAGACAAACATTGAGGAAGACAATTGGGAAAACGGCATTGAGTGGGAAGAACAAAACGGCGTCGACGTCGTCAGCAGTTCTCTCGGCTACAGCATTTTCGATTCGACGGACTCGAACGGCGTCCCGCAGCACAGCTACACTACTGCAGAAATGAACGGCCGAACGGGCATCACGACGATCGCTGCCGTCCTCGCGGCGCGCCGGGGGGTCGTCGTCTGCAGCGCGATGGGAAACGAAGGCGAAACAAGCTGGCATATCATGACCACTCCCGCCGACGCAGACAGTATTATTTCTGTTGGGGCCGTCAGCATTTCAGGAACATACGCAGGCTTCAGCTCCGTCGGACCGACTGCCGATGGAAGAACGAAGCCCGACGTCGTTGCCGACGGCGTCGGCGCATATTGCGCGCTCCCTTATTCGTCTAGTTACTCCGGCGGTTTCTCGGGCACGTCGCTCTCAACGCCTCTTGTCGCCGGAGCGGCCGCCCTTGTTTTGTCCGCCCATCCCGAACTGACGCCCATCCAGGTGCGGGATGCACTGCGGAATACGGCGAGCAGGGCTTCCTCTCCCAACGACTCGCTCGGCTGGGGGGTCATCGACGCATACAAAGCGCTCCTCTATTACGGACTTGCCCTCAGCACGGACCCGGGCGTTTCTCTCTCGCCGGACGGCAGCACCAGCATCGTCATCGGTGCAGCGTCGAACACTCCCATCAAAAAGGATTCGGTCATACTATACTATTCCATCGATGGCGGCTCGACTTTTTCAACCTCATCAATGACGCTCACGGACATAACCGATTCAACAAATAATTGCGGAAGCTACACTGGCGTCATTCCAAAACAGCTCACAGGTTTGAAAACGAAATTCTATGTCTCCGCTGTCGACATGACGAACAAAACATACACAACGCCGTCAAACGCGCCGGGGAATCTTTTCGATTTCGATTACGGTGTGTCCAGCGTAAAGGTTACGTCGCTTCCTTCAACGTTCGAGTTGTATCAAAACTTTCCCAACCCGTTCAATAATTCGACGTCGATCCAATATTACTTGGATCACGCCAATTTCACGACGCTGACAGTATATGATGTACTGGGCCGTAAAGTCGCGACGCTGGTCAGTGAATACCAGACGGCGGGACTCAAGCCGTCGGTGAGATTCGACGGCTCGTCGCACGCAAGCGGCGTCTATTTCTACCGTTTGACATCAGGTGAGTTCACCGCTGTAAAAAAGCTCGTTTTGTTGAAATAACATAACACCTTTGTCCCTCTCATTTCAAATTCCCTGGTATGTTTTCGTTCTCGCAGCAGCACTGGGCATCGCAATATCTATTTATGTTTATCGCACGACTGTCCCACCGGTTCCCCCCTTCACGCGCTATATTCTCACCGGCCTTCGTGGACTTGCTCTCACGCTTCTGATCCTAGCGCTCTGCCAGCCGATCTTTACACTTACGCGGCACTCTACAGTGAAGCCGGAGATTGCAGTGCTTGTTGATAACTCCCTGAGCATGACGCTCACTGATGGGGCTGGAAGTCGGGATCAGATGCTTCGGTCGATGGTCTCGGGAAGAACGTTGAATGCGTTGTCATCTGCCGTGAACCTCGAATTTTTCACTTTTTCGCCTTCGCTTCATGGACTCACCTTCGACTCGCTCCGGCTCGATGGATCGAGCACCGATATCGCATCAGCGTTCCGGTCGTTGAAGAATAAAGCTCTTCCGCAATTGAAAGCCGTGCTGTTGTTAAGCGACGGCAATTACAACAGCGGGGAGAATCCGCTTGATGAAGCGGAAAAGACGTCCGTACCGATTTTTTGTGCGGGCATTGGCGATTCGTTGGAACAAAAGGATGTTGCCGTTCAGAAACTGCTCACGAATTCGATCGCATACGTCCAGTCACAATTGCCGGTCGATGCAACGGTCAAAGTATCCGGGTTTGAAAATAGAAACCTGACAGTCAGTTTGCTGGAGGACGGAAAGCAGCTCGACCAGCAGGTCATCGCTCTTTCCCCAGTGAGTTCCAGCCGGACCGCTGAATATCCGGTCCATTTTATTTTTAGCCCAACGACGGAAGGAGTAAAGAAATATACCGTCAGCGTCTCTGCCTTGGAAGGAGAGGTTACAAAAAGGAACAATTCAAAATCCGTTTTCGTAAAGATCCTCAAGAATAAAATGCGCGTTGCTGTCATTGCCGGTTCCCCGAACGCCGATGTCTCAGCGATTGTGCAGGGGCTGCACGCAGACCCTAACATTGAAACTTCTCTTGCGGTCCAGCAGCTCAACGGACAATTCAACGGGCAGCAGCTCTCTCAATTTGCAGGATTGTCTGCCGCGGAATGCATCATCCTTATCGGTTTCCCGACGGAGGCAACAACTCCGTCTTCGATGCAGTCGATTTCAAGCACCGTCGCAGGCCGCGGAATTCCGCTGATGTTCGTCGCGGCAAGGACGCTCGACCTGCATCGGCTGAATGAACTCGGCGCAATTCTCCCCTTCACAATTGTATCCGACAGGATCGATGAGCAGGCTGTGTTTCCGAATATTCTGCCGGAGCAGCAATACAATGTTCTCGTTCAATCTTCCGAAAATTTCTCGTTCGATTGGAACAAGCTCCCGCCGCTCTATTCATCGCTCGGGACGTTCAGGGCAAAACCCGAAGCCCTTGTCCTGTCATCGACGAAAGTTCACGGCGTCACGATCGATAATCCTCTGCTCGTGTCCCGCAGCGTGATGCACGCAAAATCATTCGCCGTGCTCGGATACGGCATATGGCGCTGGAAATTGCTCGCGGGTGCGAGCAGCGAAACAGAAAAATTTTTTGACCCGTGGCTCTCCAACGTCGTGCGATGGCTCGTCACACGGGACGACAACAAGGAGTTGAACGTTGAGCCGTCGAAAGAAATTTTTTCACAAGGCGAAGCCGTCGATTTTCTGGGACAGGCCTATAATGCAAATTATCTGCCGGTTGATGATGCCGATATCCACGTTGAAGCCGCAGATCTCTCGTCGCGTCAGCGTTTTGAAACGATTCTGCGGCCTCTTGAGAACGGCAGGTATGAGGGAGAAATCGAGGGTCTGCCGGAGGGCAATTACTCCTTCACGGCGGCGGCAAAAGCCGGCGGCGCAGACCTTGGAAAGTCCGAAGGACGGTTTTCCGTCGGGGAGCAATCGATTGAATTCGCCGATACAAAGATGAACAAAGCCATCCTCCAGCAAATTGCGGCGGTCTCCGGCGGAGAATATGCGGACGGAGGAGAATTTGACCGATTGATCCATGATCTCGCGGCGCGTCCGTTCACGAAACCCGACGAACAGATCACGTCAACAGAATTCGAACTGTGGAACCTTCCCGCTCTTCTCTCGGTTATTGTTGCGTTGTTCGGGCTCGAGTGGTTCATACGAAAGCGAAGCGGGATGCTCTGAAAACCAGCGTGCGTGAAGGGTAAAATCGAGCGAGATTTTCTTTTACTTAATACTAGAAGTTATCTCAAAAACATGTCACCTTATCTTTCGACGCGCTCGCTCAGCTCGCTTACTCAGGATGAACGGTTGTTTGTTCACCCTGAGCAAGTCCCCCCGAAGGGGGACGCGTCGAAGGGTCAGGGCAAAATCATTTTTGAGATGGCTTGTAGTTACCGATCACTGATCATTATTGAAAAACCATGGCAAGAACTTTCTTTATCTTCGGCTGCATTTTTTCTTTTCTTGGAGTAGCATTCGGGGCGTTCGGTGCCCATGCATTGAAGCAAAAGCTTTCGCCCGAGATGCTCCAGGTCTTTGATGTCGGCGTGCGGTACCAAATGTACCATGCGTTTGCGTTGTTCGTTGTTGCCTGGGCGCTGCATTCATGGAGCATCCCCGGTGCGGCAGCTTCCGGTTGGTGGTTTATCGCCGGCATCGTTCTTTTCTCGGGAAGTCTCTATGCTCTTGCGCTGAGCGACATGCGATGGTTGGGTGCTGTGACGCCCTTCGGCGGCCTTTCCTTCCTGGTCGGCTGGCTTTGGCTGGCATGGAGCGTCTGGAAAGGTGTTCAATAATTCTCGATCTACAACAGACTAATTCCAGTTATTATTCAATCATTCATGTCAGGAGATTTTCCATGAGTAAAACAAAAGTAGTTCTTGCTGCGGCTGCGCTGGCAGCAATATTTTTCGTTGCTGCTGTCGACGCTCAGCAGAAAACGTACCAACTCAGCCCCGCCGCTTCGGTTTCGCAAACGGTTGGTTTGACCGACATCTCTGTTGTCTATCATCGGCCCGGCGTAAAGGGAAGAAAAGTTTGGGGAGAACTTGTTCCGTACGACAAAGTGTGGCGCGCAGGTGCGAACGAAGCAACAACAGTGACGTTCAGTACGGATGTCACCATTGACGGCAAATCTGTTAAAGCAGGTTCGTACAGTTTTTTTGTGATCCCAAGGCAGGGTGAATGGAGTGTGATCCTCAATTCACAGGCTCAGTGGGGTGCGTACAGCTACGATTCTACGAAAAATGTTTTGCAGTGTTCGGTGAAACCAGAACCTGCGCCGAATGAAGAGAGGCTCTCGTACTCTTTCACCGACCTGACGGGAAATTCGGCGAAGCTCGTACTCCGGTGGGAAAAAGTTGCCGTTCCGGTCGAGATCGAGGCCGGCACCGATGCAAACTTCACAAAAGCAACGAAGGCGGCAATAGCAATGCCGGCCCAAGTATACAACAACTACGCTCTCTATTGCCTCGATTCAAAAACAAATTTAGACAAGGGATTGGAAGCTGTTGAAAAGTCTATCGCCATCAACGAAAATGCATCCAACCTCCGCATGAAGGCCGAGCTTCTCGCTCAAAGCGGCAAGAAAGATGATGCGATCGCCGCGGCGGAGAAAGCGATAACTGTCGGAAAGGCTGCAAACCCGAAGTTTGACCCGAGCGAAATAGAAGAACTTCTCGCCCAGTGGAAAAAGAAATAAACACGCAATATGCGGCTCGTGCCTCGGTACGAGCCGCTTGCTATTTCTTACACCGCTCCGATCACCGCATTAATCGCCGCCACATTCACAATATCATCAACGCTGCATCCGCGCGAAAGGTCGAACGCCGGCCGCTTCAATCCTTGCACGATCGGGCCGACGGCTTCGGCGCCGCCAAGACGCTGGGCAAGTTTATATCCGATGTTGCCGGCATTCAAGTCTGGAAAAACCAGGACGTTCGCCGTTCCCGCCACTTCGCTCTCCGGCGCTTTTTGCTTTCCAACTGAGGCGACAATTGCCGCGTCGAGCTGAAGCTCACCGTCTAATTTCAAACCCGGGTTTTTCTTTTTCGCCAGCGCGGTCGCACGCTGCACTTTTTCAACGAGCGGATGCGATGCGCTCCCTTTTGTAGAGAACGATAACATCGCAACACGGGGTTCTTCACCCGTCAGTTTCCGATGGTTTTCTGCCGTCGTGAGTGCAATGTCGGCAAGCTGCTCCGGTGTCGGGTCGGGCACGACCGCACAATCGGCAAATGTGTAGATGTGAAGGGGAAACACCATCACAAAAAAGCTCGAGACGACGCTGATCCCTTCCTGAACGCCGATGATTTGCAGCCCGGCTCTCAGCACGTCGCCGGTTGTTGAAAGCGATCCTGCAACACTGCCATCAGCCATTCCTTCCCGAACCATCATCGCCCCGAAGAAGAGGGGTTTTTTCATTACCTCTTGAGCTTCTACGAATTGTATTCCTTTTTCTTTTCGCAAATTGAAATAGATGTGAGAGAAGTCTGAAAGCCTCTCCGATTTCACCGGATCGACTATGCGCACGCCTTGGAGCGAGACCGCTTCAGATTCTGCTTTCGACCGTATTTGCGCTTCATCGCCAATGAGAATCGGCACCGCAAGTTCTTTGTCTGCGATAATTCTCGCCGCCTTTATTGCCCGCGGATCGCTCGCATCGGGCAGGACGATGGTCTTATGCAGCTGTTTCGCTTTTTGATGAATATCAGATATGAAATTTTTGGGGTTCATTGTCTTTAGGAATGGTTAAATAGTGAAACGAGACATCTGAAAAGCTGTCTCTCGCCGTGCCGCCGGCAAAGCCATTCCTTTGGGATGGGATGCAAAGAATCCGTTTAAAAAACATTTGCGACTCTGCGTTTATGGGTGAGGTACACTTTTGAGGTTATTCAGAAATCCCGAAATTAGTTGTTAATGCGAATGATTTCCTTCGCGATTGATCTCAAATATAGCCGAACTTTTAGCGAGATACAATCATGTTTTTGCAATTGTGACGAATTGTCAAGGAAAACATAGGCAAAATCGACAAATATCACTGATTTTTATTAATTTTCATTAATGAATTCCGAGTCCATTGACTATCTGTCAGGTAAAGGATATATTTCGTGCGGAAACACCGACCCTATGAAAAAAAAACAAGTCTACGTGGAAACATATGGCTGCCAGATGAACGCAGCCGATTCTGAGGTCGTTCTCAGCATCATGAACGACAACGGCTTTGGCATAACCCAAAGTCCCGTCGACGCAGACGTTATTTTTGTAAATACCTGCAGCGTTCGTGATAACGCGGAACAACGGGTGCGGCAGCGAATCAGCACATTGAAAAATTACAAGCGCAACAATCCCGGCGTCCTCATAGGGGTTCTGGGCTGCATGGCAGAGCGATTGCGGACCGAGTTGATCGACAAGAGCAACGTCGTCGATATGGTCGTGGGACCTGATGAATACCGGAAGCTGCCGGAGCTGGTGGAAGATGCCTTCAACGGGCAGAGAGGGATTGCAGTGAAGCTTTCGCGTATCGAAAACTACGACGACATTATGCCGCTGCGAATGGAAGGGGTTACCGCATGGATTTCCGTCATGCGCGGCTGCGATAAGTTCTGTACGTTCTGCGTTGTACCGTTCACTCGGGGAAGAGAACGAAGCCGGAGTCTTCGGAGTATCGTACAAGAGGTCGAGCGGCTGAGCGCGCGCGGGTTCAAAGAAATCACGCTGCTGGGACAAAACGTAAATTCGTATCACGATGGCGAGTTTGATTTTGCAGATTTGATCCGGCGCGTGAGCGAGGTCGACCGGACAATCCGCATCCGATTCATGACTCCGCATCCGCAGGATATGTCCGAGAACCTGATCAGGGCAATCGCCGAGAATGACAACGCCTGCAATTCTATCCATTTGCCGATTCAGTCGGGCTCGAACCGGATCCTGCAGTTGATGAACAGGACGTACACTGTCGAAGAGTATTTCAGCCTTGTGAAGAAAATCCGGGATGCGATACCGGGCGCAACGCTGTCAACAGACATCATCGCCGGCTTCCCCACGGAAACTGAAGACGACCACAGACAAACTCTTGACGTCATCCGAACGGTTGGCTTTGACGGCGCATTCACGTTCAAATATTCCCCCAGAGAGCACACCAAAGCATGGGAGATGAACGACGACGTTCCCGAAGGAGTGAAAGCCGATCGGCTGAATGAAATTATAGAACTCCAGCAAAACATTTCTCTCAAGAAAAATCAAACACTCGTCGGATCCACGGTCGAGATCCTGGTCGAGCGCGAAAGTACAAAGTCGAACGATGAGTGGATGGGGCGGACCGATACCAACAAAGTCACAGTGTTCCCAAAAGACAACTCGCATATCGGCGACCTCGTCGCAATCACGATCGATCGATGTAATTCGGCAACACTCTTTGGAGCGATAGCTAAAGAACCGAACACAATGAACGATTACCGCATTGCGGTCAACAGTTGACAGACGAACTATTATGAATCTCTCTTTGACAAATTTTAGGACGTTCACTTTTTCATTCCTGCTTAACGTTCTCGGCGTTGTGGCCGTCGTTGCGCAAATGCCGGAATCCGAAGTGCGCAAGCGCTTGGACTTCATCTACAGCGGCCAGGCCGAACGGGTTCGGATTGAATTGCCGAGCCTCGGAAAGCAGTATCCGAACGATGCCGGGGTCGACTATCTCAATGCCATTCTTACAACGGACGGCGCGGCGGCGGTAAAAAAATTTCAAGCGATCGTCGACCGGGCTCCTCAAAGCGGATGGGCGGACGCGGCACTGTACAAGGTGTACCAGTACTACTATTCCGTAGGCCTCTACAAAACTGCGGACCAGAAATTCGAGCAGCTGAAACAGCAGTATCCGAATTCTCTGTATGTCGCCGGAGCAGTGAAGGAACAAAAACCCGCCGCGGTTCAGCAGATGCCTGCTCCAGAAATCAAGCCTCCGGACACAGCGCCGCAGAAGCAGGCGGAGCCGGTCGGGAACGTCGAACTTCCGGTCAAGCCGATACCCGATACAAGCGCGGCTGTTTCCGCTCCGCGAAAATTTGCCGTACAAGCCGGGGCGTTCTCCAGCGCAAGGAAAGCACAAAAGCAGGTTGACTTCTTTTCGACGATCAATAGAAGGGCCATCGTCACCAGCAAGGTCGGCGCCGGAAAAACCTTATTCGTGGTTTCGATCGAAGATTTTTCGAACGAACAGGATGCCCGTGATTTTATCGCGGAGTTAAAATTGAAATACAGTATTGAATCAATTATTGTCGCGAGATAGCGTGAGAGACGGAGACGAAAGCGTGGAGAGATCGTCGTTTCAAGAGGAATACAACATCATCGGCAAATCGCTGGAGATGCAGGAAATAGTGGAGGTGATCCAACAGGTCGCCCCTACGGATATTACTGTTCTCATTACCGGCGAAAGCGGTGTCGGGAAGGAAATCGTCGGCCAGGCGATCCATGCTGCGAGCAAACGCGCGCAAAGGCCTATCGTGACCGTGAACTGCGGCGCGATTCCGGAAGGGATCATTGAAAGCGAGCTTTTCGGACACGAAAAGGGTTCGTTTACGGGAGCGAGCGAGCTGCGAAAGGGATATTTCGAGATTGCGGACGGCGGTACGATTTTCCTCGATGAAATAGGCGAGCTGCCCCTTCAAACCCAGGTGAAATTCCTCCGCATTCTGGAGAACGGAGAATTCATGCGCGTCGGTTCTTCATCGGCAAAACATGTTGATGTCCGCGTCATTGCAGCAACCAATAAGGACCTGGAGCGCGAAGTCAACAACAAACACTTTCGGCCTGATCTTTTTTACAGGCTTCGGTCGGTGAACATCCGCATTCCGCCGCTGAGGGAACGGAGAGAAGACATTCCGGTATTCTTTACAAAGTTCGCCAAGGAATTTTCCGAGAAGAACAGCATCACCTTCCTCGGCATTACCGATGATGCGATGGAATTGCTGACGCAATACTATTGGCCCGGCAATGTTCGCGAGCTTCGCAACGTCGTCGAAAGCATGCTCGTTATCGAAAACGGAAAGCGGCTCACCGACGAGGACGTAAGAAAATATCTGAAGGGATATCATACCAACGGCGAAGGAAGCAATTTGCCGGTGTACATTCCGAAGACCGCCGAGTTCGCCGAACGCGAACTCATTTACCGCGCTCTCGTCGACCTCAAAACGGATATTGTCGACATGAAGAATTTGCTCGTCAACGCGGCCTCGGGATCCTCGGCTATTATACGGCATGACGGATCATCCATCGCCGGCGAGGAAGTCCACGACAACGCGATCGTTCATCCCCGCAACCCTGGGGAAGATAACATCTCCCTGGAAGAGATGGAACGGCGGATGATCGTTGGTTCGCTCCAGAAGTACGAAGGCAACCGACGACTGGCCGCACAAGCGCTCAAGATCAGCGAACGAACGCTGTACAGAAAAATAAAAGAGTACGGGCTACAGTAATAATGCACACGGGAAAGTGGAAAATTAAACAATTCAACGACAAAGTTTATTTTTTACTTTTAACTTTTCACTTTTCACTTTTAATTTTCCTCTCGGGCTGCGTCTACTCTTTTACGGGCTCATCGGTTCCGAAACATTTGAAGACGATCGCCATTCCGCTGTTCGAAGACCAGAGCGGTTTTGGAGAACCGGGGCTGAAGGAAAATTTTACAACAAGCTTGATCAACCTTTTCGTCAACGACAACAGCCTGGAGGTTGCAGACAGAAATACGGCGGATTCAATGCTGGAGGGGTCGATCATCGCAATTCAGGACGCGCCGTCGGTTATTTCACCCGGTGAACAGGTGAGCAGTCGGCGGGTGACGGTGAATGTGCACGTAACGTTTCAAGACCTGAAACTAAGAAAAAAAATGTGGGAAAAGGATTTTTCAAACTGGGGAGAATATAACCCCAGCGGCGGAACGCGGACAGGCGCTCTCACGCAGGCGGTGAACAAAGTAACAGAGGATATCCTTATCGAAACTGTTTCGGGATGGTAATGGAGCATCGAACAAATCAATTCTACGAGGTTGAAAAACAACAACAATGAATGATATAATTTTAGGTACCTATTTTATTTCCCTTCTCATTCTCTTCGCTTTCGGGTCGCACGGGTTTGTGATGATATTCCATTATTTCAAACATCGCGGCACAGAAGAACCGGAAACCCTGCCGCTCGAGGAGTTTCCGGCAGTCACAGTGCAATTGCCGATCTTCAACGAGCTCTATGTTGTACGGCGTCTGATCGAAGCATCCTGCGCAATAAAGTACCCAGCGGACAAGCTGGAGATCCAGGTGCTCGACGATTCGACGGATGAGACAGTGAACCTCGTTGAAACAATTGTCGGCGAAATGAGGGCACGGGGACATAATATCCACCACGTGAGACGCAGCTCGCGCAAAGGGTTTAAAGCAGGCGCTTTGAAGGACGGTCTTGAAATCGCGACAGGCGAGTTTATCGCGATCTTCGACGCAGACTTTGTTCCCCGCGAAGAGTTTCTCCTCAAGACGCTGCCGTATTTTTATTCCGACAAGAAAATTGGGATGGTGCAGACGCGATGGGAGCACTTGAACAGCGAGTACTCGCTGCTCACCCGAACGCAGGCAATGGCGCTTGACGGACACTTTGTGATCGAACAATCGATCCGCAACAAAGCCGGGTTCTTCATTAATTTCAACGGCACCGGAGGGGTATGGAGAAAAGCGTGCATCGAAGATGCCGGGAATTGGCACTCGGATACGCTGACAGAAGACCTCGACCTGAGCTACCGCGCACAATTACGCGGATGGAAGTTCAAGTTCCTGAAGAACGTGACATCGCCGGCAGAACTCCCGTCGGAGATCAATGCCCTCAAAACACAGCAATTCCGCTGGACAAAAGGGGCGATCGAGACTGCGCGGAAGATGCTTCCCGCTGTATGGAAGTCGGACCTGCCGTTCAAGATCAAGTGGCACTCGACGTTTCATCTTACGAATAATCTTGTGTTTCCGTTTATCCTCATCGCCGGCATCCTCAACATACCGTTGATGTTTATCAAACACGCTGGGGGGTATGAGGCGTACTTTGATGTCATGTCGATCTTTGTTTTCGCCTTCATCAGCTCGTTCCTGTTCTACATGTATTCTCAAAAGGACGTTTATACCGATTGGCGGCGAAGGCTCTTTCTCTTCCCTCTTTTCATGGCTGGAAGCATGGGCTTCGCGGTGAACAACAGCAGGGCAGTGATTGAGGGCTTGTTCAGGCGAAAAAGCGATTTTGTCCGTACGCCAAAGTACAGCATCAAGAAAAAAGGAGATTCGTGGCTGGACAAGAAGTACGTCCCGGTAAAATTTAACTGGACGGTGCTGATAGAAATTGCGCTGGCAGTGTATTGTCTCTTTGGCGTCATTTGTTCCCTGTACTACCTCGAGATCGCGGCCATTCCCTTCCAGTTGTTGTTCCTGATCGGATTCGGGTTTGTATCGTATCTTTCTATCCAACAAGCTCTGCAGGCGCGAAGGTTGAAGGCTGAACAATTACTTCATCCCGGAACGGCCGCTGCACAGGCTTGATTTTAACACGTTCTTCGCTTATTATAAAGCCGGCACTGTAACGCCGGCTTTTTTACTTTACACAGGGTTATGGATCTATCAGAATTCGATATCGATTTTCTTTCTCAAAAATTATCGGACAACCCGCAGTCGCCCCTCTTCGCGCGTCTGGCAGACCTGTACCTTTCCAAGAACCAATCGGCCGAAGCGTTGAAACTGTGCGAGGCGGGAGTCCAAACATACTCGTCCTACGCTACGGGATACGTTGTCCTTGGGAAATGCTACACTGCGCTGAATGAGAACTCGAAGGCCCGTCTTGCTTTCGCACAAGCGCTCCATCTCTCCCCTTTTAATCAACTCGCGCGCAAACTCTTAGACGAAATTCCTTTTACAACCGAGGAGCCGATTCAGATCCCGGAAGTCGAACAAGTTGAAGCACTTCAACCGGCCGCCGAGGCAGCTGTTCAGGAAGAAATCCTTCCAACCCAAAGTGCGGAAGAAACCCAACTGAGTACGGAAAACGTCGTCGTTCCCCCGGTGGAAGAGGAAGCCGCATGGGAAATTGTCCCGCAGCCCGAGGCCGCTATTGTCGAAACACCGCCGAGCGAATCTGCAGAACTTCCCGGTGTTGACGAATATATCCAGCAGCATTCCGGGAATACCGGTGCAGACAAGATCGTATCGCTGGATGAATATCTAGACAATTCTGCCGCGACTCCCGCACCCGAACCGGCAAGCATAGAGTCCCTATCGACACAGGCTGAAAGCTCGGAACAAATCACACCACCAGAACCCGAGCCAACGGGTCTGGATTCTCTCGCAACACAGCTTGAAAACGCAGGACGGATCATACCCGAGGAAGCCGAGCCGAGCCCTTCGACGGAAGAAAGTGCGCCGCTTGATTCGATCGTCATTACTCCGACGCTCGCAGAGATTTATGCATCTCAGGGGGAATACGGCGCGGCTATCCAGGCGTACGAGATCTTGATTTACTCGAAGCCGAACGAGCGCGAACGGTTTGAGAAACGAATAAGTGAATTGCAGGCGAAGTTAAACGAGGCGGGATAGCGGTTTTACTTTATTGCATTGACCAGCTTCGTGAGTTTAGATTTTTGGTTTGATGCTTTGTTAGGATGAATAACCCTCTTCTGAGCCAGTCTGTCGAGAAGAGACACTGCCTCTTTCAGCGCGACTTCTGCTTTTGTCTTGTCCTTTTCCTGGCGGACTTTTTTTATCACCGTCTTCATGGCGGATTCTTGTGCAGTGTTATTCTTTTTTCTGTGCGCTGAAGACCGAATTCGCTTGATCGCCGATTTATGCTGTGCCATTCTTGTTCCTTGTTGTCCTGGATGTTGTCGTTATTCGTCCATTAATATACGCAAAAGCCCATTCAGCCGCAAGAAACGCGGCGCTAGATTTTCTTCTCCCAATAAATGTTCTTCCTCATTTCCTCCACCCACTGCTGAAAGTCTTTGTCTGTTTTAAACTGAAGCGCGAGACGCTCAAGCCGGTGATAGTCTTGGTCCAAATTCATCGTATGTTCGGGCGTAATCGAGCGGACCCAGACAATATGGTACCCGTACGACGTTCCGAGCGGAACCTTCACCGGCGCGCTGATTTCCCCCTGCTTCATGGTTTTCAGAATTTCCATAAACGACGGTTCTATTTGATCGACGCCTATTTTGCCGAGGTCGCCGCCGATATCTTTCGAGTCCGGGTCATCGGAAAACTTCCCGGCCAGCACACCAAAGGTCTCTCCCGCAAGAGCGCGGTCGCGAAGACGGTTCAATTCAGCAATCGTAGAATCGTCGTCCGCCGATGATTGCTGGATGGAGAAAAGAATATGCCGGGTGTGGACTGATTCCCCGCGCCGTTCTATCAATTGAATGATATGATACCCGTACGTTGTTTTGATCGGGTGTGAGATCTCGCTATCCTTCAGCGCAAAGGCCGCTTCCTCAAATTCTTTTTCAAACACGCCGCGCCGGAACCAGCCAAGGTCGCCTCCTCCGCGGGCCGAACCGGGGTCCGACGAATACCGCTTCGCGAAATCTGCAAAATCGCCCCCCGCTTTGATGCTGTCAAGAACCGTCAGCGCTTTCTTATAGACGGCCTGGACAACGGACGAATCCGGCTTGGGCTTCATAAAGATGTGGCTTAACTCGTACTCCTTTGGAATTGTCGGAAGGCTGTCCTTGTGCGCATCGAAAAATTCTTCCACTTCGCGGCGCGTGACAGTGATAGAGGCCTGCCGTGTCTGTCGGATCTTTTCCACCAGCAGTTGGTTGCGAATGAGGTCGCGGAAATCTCTCTTCATCCTGCTGATCGGCATATTGTACAATTCTTCCAGGCGCTGCTCGGAGCCTGCCTGCTGCGCAAGCATTTTGATCTGACGGTCGAGCCTGTCGGTCACTTCATCGTTGCTTACGACCACGCTGTCTTCGATTGCCTCAGCAAGGATCAGTTTCTCGTTGATCAAGCCGTCGAGGATCCGATTCCGCAATTCCGGCGATTCAGGGTCAAGCTTATTTTGCATCGCCATGGATTGTATGGTGAGATTCAGATCCGACTGGGTGATGATCTCTTTTCCAACAACCGCTGCGATGCGGTCGATGACCGTCTGGCTGTGCGCGGAACCGCGCGCCATCAGCACCATGATGAAGAGTGCGGCAGTGCAGCGTATTTTCGGTGGTAATCTTTTCATCTGCAGTACACGGACCTCTCTTTTATTCTCCCGGCTGCCGGAGACTATCGTGCTCGGCCGGAACTCCGGGAATATTTATTTGCACGGTATGCTTCTTTCTCATGGTCTCCAGGTATTCGGCAAAATGTTCCTGGCGGCGCTGCATGACGAGTCTTCCGCGGATGGCATCCCCTACATATTCAACGGGGGGTGCCGCCCCTCGCTGGTAACTTCCTATGAGAAGAATGACAAAATAACCTGCGCTGGTTTTCACCGGGAATGAAACTTCTCCCGCGCCGAGAGCTGCAGAAACTTTCCAGAGTTTGGGCGGAAACAACGTCGACTCGGTGTAGAATGCTGAATCGGTTCTCGTAATGAGCGCCGATTGCCCGTTCTTCGAATTTTGAGAATCAGCCAGGGCTGCTTCCCATCCGGGACCCTGAAGCGCTGCTTCGCGAAACGCTGCCGCCGGTTCACGTTCGGAAAATACTGCCAGCGAAATTTCCACGATATCGTCGCGCAGAGCGAACTCTTCAGCATGGCTCTTGAAATATGCTGCGATCTCGTCTTTGGAAATGGATTGCGGCGTGTCGTTGAATACGTCCTTCTCGAGCAGTGCGTTGATGGCAAGCTCGCGTTTCGCGCTCTCAAGATTCTTGAGAACTGCATCCGAGCGGTCGAGTCCCTGTCTTTTTGCTTCCTGGTAGAGCAATTCAGAGTTGACCCATTGCCGTGCGAACATCCGCACCTGCATCTCAGAAATGCCGCCGGCCGTGTCCAAGTGCTGACGGATCATTTCCGACGTCAACGATTGATCGTCGACCCGGGCAACCTCCTGCGTCTGTTCGGGCTGCCGCGTGCACGATGAAAGCACGAGACAGCTTCCGGCAGCAATCGCGATCATGAGCCGCCCCGTTATTGAAGTCATTTCTTTGACGTTTGCTCCGGGGAAGTCGCCAGCACCTCTTTATGGATGCTTACGGGATATTTTTTTAACAGCGCTTCATACCACTCATTTTCCAAACGCTTCGATTCGGATTCTTGAAAGGCGCTCGTAAGTTCCGACCCGGCTTCGCCGAATGTCTTGTTTCCTGCAGGAATTTTTTCGAGCACCTTGATAATTGAAAACCCGTTCTCGTACGGAAAGAAATCGGAAAGCTCCCCGGCATTCATGCCCCATGCACGCTGTGTTAATGCATTGCCGGCCGCTGTCGTCAATCCCCATTCCCCGTTTTTAGATTTTGTTGCCTGACGCGTGTTGTAATGAGCCGCGACAGAATCGAACGGCAGCTTTTGTTTTTTCAAAAGGAATGCGACGACTTTCGATACGCTGTCGGTCGAGACAAAAATTTCCTGGAAGTTCACTCTGTCCGGCCAGGTAAATTTGGAGCGATTCGCGTCAAAGTAGACATGCAGCGCTGAATCGCCGATCGCTATTTTATTCCACACTTCGTTCTGTTCCGCCTTAAAAAGAACGCTCCCCTCTTCGTATTCCTTTATCGTTGCGTCAAAAGAAGAAAACTCAGACTCCATGCTTTGCGCTTTGTATCCGAGAAGCAGGTTCTTTGAGATCTTATCAAGAATCCTGACCGTAGTTGCGGATAAACCAAGCGGCAATCCCTGAAGGTCTTTTTCTTCATTCACCAGTTGAATAACGGAGTCGATCGTTATTTTTTGACCGGCAAAGGAGAACAAAACCTTTGACCTCACAGACGCGCTGAACGAACTGTCCCAGTTTGTCCCCCCGACGGTCTTGGTTGTGTCGAGGGATGATTTCCAGGCGGAAACTCCTTCGGCAGATTGGGCAAAGTTGTATGCCGTTTTCAACCCGTCGATGTACGAATTATAGTCGTTCTCGAAATAATGTTGTTGGTATGAATTCCTGAGATCCTGCTCCATGCCTGCAAAGGAAGGAATCGGCTTCACTTCGGTAACCTGGATGAGATGGAGTCCGAACTGAGACTTCACGATGGGAGAGATCTCGCCGACTTTAAGCTTAAACGCAGCGTCATCGAACTCTTTAACCGTTCTTCCCCGCTCAATAAAACCGACGTCCCCGCCATGTTCCTTTGCCCGATCTTCGGAAATAGCCTTGGCGATATCGGCGAATTTAGCGCCGTGTTTAAGCGAATCGAGCGCTGCTTCCATGGCCGCCATTGCTCTTGCGGAATCTTCAGCCGTCGATTGCCGCGTGAGCCGTTTGATAATGTGGCTGACGCGAATCGATCCCGGGTTTGGCCGGCGGTCTGTAATTTTTATAATATGATATCCGAATTGTGTTCGTATAGGATATGGTATTAACGTTCCTGCCGGCACGGAGAAAATCGCATCTTCAAACTCCGGCACCATCCTTCCGGAGACAACGTACCCCAAGTCCCCTTTATTGGAAACGACTGATGGGTCCTGAGAGTTGTTCAGGGCGAGCGTTTCGTAGGGCTGCCCCGCCTTGAGTGAGTCAATAATTTTCATTGCCTTCATGTAGGTTTTCAACGTCTCCGCCGGACTCGCATTTTGCGCCATTTGGAGGAGGATGTGGCTTGACCGCACTTCATAAAGTTTTCGCTCATACATACGGCGGATTGCCGGCTCGCTGATTTTCTGGTCAATGAGCAGCGTGACGGCTAAATTCCGTTTGTATTCCTGGAGTTCAGCCTGAATATCCGGAGCGTTTTCATATCCCTGGGCGTACGCCTCTTTTACTTTTAATCTGAACTTTACATACAGGTCTAAAAATTTTTCTTTGTCTTCAGCAGCGGCTCTCTGAGAAGTGTCCTTTCCGCTATTACTTTTCGCGTACATTGTGTTGAATTCATCAAGGGTTATTTTGTCCCCGCCGATCGTCGCCACCACGGCGCTTTCCTGCGAGGCACATCCGACGAACATCGATCCGAAGACGAGTCCAATGAAGAGCAAGAACGACTGAAAACGGTAACACATTTTGTAGTACTCCTATAATGACTGGGATTATTGAACGCCTTCTGCTGCAACCTTAAAAAATAGTTATTAATACCCTTAAAATCAATGGAAAGATGAAAACGGGAAATGCAACTTTTTGACCGAATCGGCACGATGTTGTGAGTTTCGAGCCGATTGATGGCGTTGGACTACCGCCATAGCAAGAATCGTGGCATCACGCGTTCATTTCTCCCGCTGGAAGAAAGGGAGGACGGGCAAGATCACATCTCTTTTTTTAAAAGGCTTACAAGTTGTTTGACGAAAAAGGCCGTCGCTCCCCACACCGGTTCATCCCACACATCGTAAGAAAAGACCTCAACCATTCTTCCATCCAGTTCCCGCATTTTTGAATGCCGGAGCGAGTCGTCAAAGAATTTTTCCAGAGGGATATATATGATCTGCACTACCTCTTCAGGGTTCATATGAAGAACGGGAAGCTGCTCGATGAACCCGACAACCGGGGTAACAACAAAGCCGCTCGGCGTTTGCAGGTCGTCCATCAGACCAATGATGTTGGCCGCAGAAGGCTCCAGGCCTATCTCCTCAAAAGATTCCCGCAAAGCTGTATCGGCCGGAGAACGGTCGAGATCATCGGTTGCGCCCCCAGGAAACGAAATTTGTCCTTTGTGGTGCTCAACGGTTTCGCTCCGCTTCGTGAAAAGCAGCTCCAGCCCGTTTTCTCTCCGGACAATAGGAATGAGAACGGCCGACGTTGTCAGCGAACTCCTGTCGATGCTCCGCCGCTGATATCCGGCAAGTCGTGTACGAATAAACGATGGCGTCAGGGGTAAATTCTGTTTCATCTGTTTTAATAAATGAGTCGGCAACAATCCCCGGCAAGTAAAGATACAACTTCCCGCTTTGTCCTTTTTATTTCTGGAGTTCTTTTTTTCGGTTCACCATTGTCGTTGAGGCTTGGTCGGTCGGTGTGAGGACGATTTGCTGGATATTGACATAGGATGGGCGTGTCGCGCAGTACAGAACCGCGTCGGCGATATCGTCCGGGGTCAGCGGTGTCATCCCTTCGTACGTTTTGTCGGCTCTCCCTTTGTCGCCATGGAATCGCACGATGCTGAATTCGGTTTCTACCAGTCCTGGGTCGACCGTGCTGACACGGATTCCCGTACCGTGCAGATCCAGCCGCATCGTGTTTGTCAACGCGTTCACGGCTGCTTTCGTTGCACAGTACACATTCCCGTTCGGATAGAATTGGTACGCGGCGATCGAACCGATATTGATGATGTGGCCATCTTTCCGGCCGATCATTCCCTGAACAACAGAGCGGGTAACGTATAGCAATCCCTTGACGTTTGTGTCCAGCATTTTTTCCCAATCATCCACATCCCCTTCCTGGATTGCCGAAAGTCCGCTGGCGAGCCCCGCATTGTTGACGAGCACTGAAATTTCTTTCCAGGGGGCGGGAAGGGCGTTCAACGCAGATTCAACTTCTTTCCGATTCCTTACATCGAGGTGGATCGTATGAACATCGACAGAATGTTTTGTTCGCAGCTCTTCGGCTACAGCGTTGAGGCGGTCGTCTCTTCGCGCAGCCAACAGCAGCCTCGCTCCCTGCCGGGCAAACTGCTCGGCACATGAAGCCCCAATCCCGCTGCTCGCGCCTGTGATGAAAACTAGTTTATTTTTCAATGAATACATGTGCTTATTCCGTGTGTTGTTCTCAATAGGAAGTTACCATTTCATTTTCTCTTTCAGCGATGTTATGTGCGCAACATGATGACGGCCATGCCATGCGTACAGCTGCAGTAGCCAGTCGAGATTTCGTACGCCGTTCTCAGGGTGGCGAAACGTGCGGGAGAAATCGGCGGGCTTCAGAGACCGGAGAAGCATCACCCACCGCTCATGGAGCGATTCGAGCAGGTGCAGTGAAAGAGCCACGGGCGCAGTACGCGCGTCGAACAATTCAGCCCACTTGCGTTCTTCGTACGGCTTGATTGTCGGCTCGTTCTCTGTAAGCGCAAGCCTGAACCGAACGTACGAATTGATGTGACTGTCCGGAAGATGATGAACAACTTGCCGCACCGTCCAGCCCCCCTCCCGGTACGGCGTATCGAGCTGCTTGTCCGACAATCCTTGCACTGCTTTCTTCGCTTCAGCCGGTGTATCGGCAATGCGTTGAATGCACTCGCTACGCATCATGTCGTCAATATGTTCGGACGGCTGAAATTTTCCGATCGGATAACGTGGGTCTGACATAGAACTCCTTTATGATGAATGAATAATTCTGAGATCGCTGGCCTACGATTGCCGATCGCCCGAGAGGTCCACCATTTTGGTGTCCGAGTTCTTCAGGTACGGTTTCAATTGCGGATTGTCCAGGTTTGAGAGTTTTTTCACGATTTCCGCGATCCGGTTTCCGTTCTCCGTGACGGTCCTCAACTCTTTGCGGATGCCGGCCATGGTGTCGTTGTCATCTTTTTTCTGGAGGACTTGCAGGACGAGCATCATGATCCCGAGAGGGTTATTGATTTCGTGGCCGAGCGTTATCGCAAGCTCTGTGATCGCCTTCTCATGCTGAAGCTCTGCAATTTCCTTTTGCAGCGCGTTGATGCGCAATCCTGCCTTGACGCGTGTGAGCAGTTCGCGGTCGTTGAATGGTTTTGTCACAAAATCGTCGGCGCCGGTTTCGATCCCCTCGATCTTGTCGTCCGAGGTATCCCGGGCGGTGAGAATAATGAAGTACGTGAACCGCAATTTTTCGTCCTGCTTTGCCAGCCTGCAAAACTCCAGTCCGTCCATTTTCGGCATCATCCAATCCGAGATGATCAGGTCCGGCGCTTCTCTTTTTGCGAGCTCAAGGCCGTTCTCGCCGTCTTCCGCAACAAAGACATCGTATCCGTGCAGCACGAATTTTTTCTGCAGGATCAGCCGTATGTAACGGTCATCGTCAACGATGAGAATTTTTTCAGCCATAGACGCTCTGAGAGTTAAAGAGGGAAAGGGAGCTTCGGTTGTACGAAAATTACTTTTTCCCGTTCGAGCACGACGGTCCCCGCCGGCGCGCCTTTCGGCTTGCGGACAAATTTTTTTTCGGTCATCGCAACAGGGACGGACGATGCATTCTTCATTTTACTGTAATATGCGGCGATCGATGCAGCCTGGTGAATCGCCGCCTTCGACGGCTCGCCGTGCGCGCTGTGAACTTTCAACACGACATGCGATCCGCTCGAGCCGCGGCAATGGAACCACAGGTCGTCCGGTCTCGCATACTTGGTGGTAAGCTCGTCGTTATTTTCACTGCTCTTTCCTGCCAGCACCTGAAACCCCCCTTCGACCGTGAAGATGCGAAACGGCGGCAGGTTTTCCTTTTCCTTTGCCGTCGCATAGCCCAGAAGCTGCAGATGCGTCTTGTAGGTCTGGTGAAATTCTCTGAGCCCGCCGCCTGAAGATATATCTGCCAATTCCCCGATCAACATCCGCAGGGTCGAGAGACGGGCGTCGAGGCTCTTCGCGCGGTCAGCGGATTCCTCGAATGCCCCTTTTGCTTTCTTTGCTTTGTCAAAATATCTTTCTGCGTTACCGACGGGGGTAAGAGACGGGTCGAGAGAAATAGCGACGCTCGAATGATGAATGTCGGACGACAGCGTGTCTTCAAGCGTTGCCGTTTTCAATCCTTTGCGGAGTTCGTGAAGGTGAGCCATGATCAGCTTCCCGAACAGTTCGTAATCAGCCCGCCGGTTTTGATCTGCAAGTTCTACGGCGATCTTCGCCAGTGTCTGCGCCGATTTTTTTTCCTCTTTTTCCAGCCAGTCTGAGATTAGTGCCTTTTCATCGGAAAACGCCGACGAAGCCCGTGCGGTGCTCACAAATCGTTGAATCGCCGCGGAAATATTTGGAAAAGCTTCCTTCCTGTTTTCTGCATAGGTCCGGAGCGGAATCAGAGAAAGGCACACCGGCGCGTCATCTTCATAATAGATTCTCGGCTGGCCGTCCGCAGGGGGCGATGATACCTCGGCGATGATCTTTGCCGTTTCAGTGAAAACTTTTTTAAGGTCGCGATCAGTTGCCAGAGACATCGGTGCCGATGGAACGATGTCGGCGCGAAACAGAATTTCTTTAGCGAGGGTTGAACCAACCACCGGGATCGCCTTCTTCAACGACTGAAAAACTCCTTCTCCGCCGCTCGTGCGCATGGATTCAAGAAAAAGTTTCTCGTTGTCAATGATCATACGGTACGATGGAAGCTGCCGCTGGTCCCGGCGTGCATGGCGGCTTCCCAGCAATTCTTTTCTCTTCAAAAAGGCATCGACGACGACATCTGAAGACACGGGGATCGTATTTTCTTCTTCCAATAAAAGGACGTTCGCGCGCGATCCGAACATCTCACACTTTATGATCGCATTTTCGTCCAGCACAACAGAAACAACGCGGTCGTTTGTTTCGCAAACGACGCTGAGAATTTTCCTTCCAGCCGCGTTGGGGAAAAGGTCTACAGAGTTTTTTCGGGCCCGGAAATTTCCCTCTCGAACGTATACGAAATTTTCCGAAGGGACGCAGGAGACAATTATTGTCTGAACAGGATGCGAATCGACGGTGACGCACAACTGCTGCTTGTGCTGAGAATATACCTCGGAGATATTATAGCCGCTGCATTGCTGGTGGATGAATCGTGAGACGTGAACGAGCGTAAAGTAGTTACCGAGCATTTTTCAGTTATCCACACATTGTGCAAAAATATATCAAAAAACGGCGCAAAAGCAAAGTTGCACTGAATAACTTGTGGATAAGTGGGTGCTTAATGTGTCGAGAACTTTCCCTTGCCTGCCAGGGCGAATTTTCGTATTTTTAGTATGAAATGACAATTTTTTTTACGAAGAGACGCTCATGATCCAAAGCATGACAGGATACGGGAGGGGTGAGTGTTCCAAAGACGGCATATCCGCCCTTGTAGAACTCAGGAGCGTCAACAGCCGCTTTTTTGAAATTAGCTCGCGCCTCCCTCGTTCCCTCTCCTTGCGCGAAAACGAAATCAAGGAAATTGTCAGGGCAAAAATTGCCCGCGGAAAAATTTCTCTGACGGCAACGCTTCAAAGCGACACGAACGCCAAACTCCCTCTGAAAGTCAATGTCGCCGCCGCCAAATCGTACTACAAGCTTCTCAGCCAGCTTCGAAAGACCTTGAAGCTCAAAGAGAAAGTGAGTTTGGATCACATCCTGAGATTCTCCGAGGTGTTCGAAGGGGGCGCCGATGAAGAGGGGGCAAGTGCGGAGTGGACGGCCTTCCAGGAAGCGCTGCAGACAGCCGTCAAGGAATTTCAGACGATGCGGGGAAATGAAGGGAACGAAATTTCTAAGGACATGATCGCCCGGGTGGAAAACATTCAGCAGCGGCTGGACAAAATTGAAACAATCTCCAAGGAGCGGATCCCCGAAGAGCGAACCCGCTTGCACGAGCGTATCGCCCAGCTTCTCGGGGACAAGAATGTCGTCGATTCACAGCGGCTTGAACTCGAGATCGCGCTTCTCGCCGACAAACTTGACGTTACCGAGGAATGCGTCCGCTTCCGTTCGCATAACAAATTTTTTCTCGACGCCCTGCGCAACGACGAAGCCGCCGGACGCAAGCTCAATTTCCTGATCCAGGAAATGAACCGGGAGGCGAACACGATCGGATCAAAATCGAACGACACCGGGATCGCACACCACGTCGTCGCCATAAAAGAGGATCTCGAAAAGATACGCGAGCAGTTGCAGAACATCGAATAATTTTAGCCGGCCTGCAGCATACCGAATGAACAATCCGAAACTTTTTGTCGTCTCCGCTCCGAGCGGCGGCGGCAAAACGACAATCGTGAAAGCCGTCCTGCAGCGCCATCCTGATTTTGAATTCTCTGTTTCGGCGACGACACGAACGAGGCGCGCAAACGAAGAGAACGGGAAGGATTATTTCTTCCTCCAGCCTGAAGAATTTGAGCGGTTGATCCGTGAGAATGCGCTCGTGGAGCACGAACAAATTTACGGAAATTTTTACGGCACACTGAAAAGCGAGGTCGATCGCGCACTCGGCAGCGGCCGGTGCATGGTCTTCGACGTTGACGTGAAGGGGGCGCTTTCGATCAAGAAATTGTACGCGGCACGAGCGGTGATGCTCTTCATCGAACCGCCGAGCATACATGTTCTGGAAGAACGGCTGCGAGACAGGAAAACGGAAGACGAAGCAGCCTTCCAGAAAAGAATGGCCCGCGCGGCGTCCGAGCTGGAGATCGGAAAGCAGTTTGAGCACAGGATCGTCAACGACTCGCTCACGAGAGCGATTAATGAAGTAGACGAAATTATCATACAGCAACTATCATCATCACATTAAGAGGATCTCATGGCAATCAAACCACTGGAAATTCACACACTCGAGTCAAAAGCCGCGAACGTCTATGAGGCGATCGTCGTGCTCTCGAAGCGGGCGCGTCAGATCAACGAGGAGACAAAGATCGAGTTCAATCAGCGCATCGAGACGATCGCCGCTCTTCCGACGATGACGAACGGCGACGAAGAAGAAGTCGACGCAAACCCGGACCAGCTGAAGATCAGCCTCGAATTTGAAAAGCGTGCCAAGTCAACGGAGCAGGCAATCGGCGAATTGATGTCGGACAAACTCGAATTCAGATACAAGGAACCGGAAGAAAAGAAAGACCCCGTCGTCTGATAGTGCAAACTCTTTGCTGACAAATAAAAAAATATTACTCGGTGTCACCGGCGGAATAGCGGCGTACAAAATGTGCACCGTGGTCCGCATGATGAAGAAAGCGGGTGCCTCGGTCCGCGTGCTGATGACGCCATCGGCGACGCAATTTGTCACTCCGCTGACGTTCTCCACCTTGTCGCAGGAAGAGGTGCTGACGACGTTGTGGCCCGAGAACGGCCAGTCGTCAACGCATGCGGGCGTTGAACACATCAAGCTCGGACTATGGGCAGATGCGATGCTCATCGCACCGGCAACTGCGAACATGGTCGCAAAGCTCGCAAATGGAATTGCGGACGACGTGATTTCATCCACAGTGCTCGCCCTTCGCTCTCCGCTTCTCATTGCACCGGCGATGGACGTGGACATGTACCGTAACGAAGCAACACAGAAGAACTTGAGCGTTCTCCGCGAACGCGGATATCACATCCTTTTGCCCGAAGAAGGCGAGCTTGCGAGCGGCCTCGTGGGGCCGGGACGATTACCGGAGCCTGAAACGATAATGGCGTTTGTCGAATCGATCATAAAAAAAACGCCGATGGACCTCAAAAAGAAAAAGATCCTCGTCACAGCCGGCCCAACATACGAACCGATCGACCCGGTTCGCTTTATCGGCAACAGATCGTCAGGCAAAATGGGATTTGCGATCGCGAACGCTGCAGCGCAGCGCGGGGCGGACGTCACGCTCATCAGCGGGCCCGTGACACTGGGGACTCCAAAAAATGTATCACGTATCGATGTCGAGACCGCAGAACAAATGAACGATGCCGTGACGAAACACGCGAAGAAATGCGACGCCATTATCATGTCGGCTGCGGTCGCCGATTATGCGCCGAAGAAACCCGCCGCGAATAAGATCAAGAAAAATGATTTTGCGTCCGGCTTAACGCTGGAATTGCAGCCGACATCGGACATCCTTCGCGGCCTCGGCGCGAAGAAAAACGGCGCCGTGCTCGTCGGTTTCGCGCTGGAAACAGAGGACGAAGTGAAGAACGCAAAAGAGAAACTCCGAAAGAAGAATCTCGACTTCATCGTCCTGAACAGCACCCGCGACAAAGGATCCGCCTTCGGATCGGATACCAACGTGGTGACGATCATCGGAAAAGACGGGAAAACCGAAAAGCTTACCAAAATGCCTAAGTTCGACGTTGCCGTTGAGATCCTCAACCGCGTAGTCAAATTGTTGTGATCGTTTCTCATTAAGAGAGACATTCCTTATCAGTCAATGTCTCTTGCATTTATTCCCATCATGTCCGATTTTCGTACCTCTCCTCCGCCAGAAGCGGAGGATCTATTAAGGCAGCAATTTTCTCAGATCATTTCCGGCGTTCAACGGTATCTTATGCAAGAACGGGATCTTTTCGGAAATATCATGTATCCATCGGCTGAGCAGGGAGCCGTCCGCGAGGGGGAGGAGAAAAAGAACGTGAGCGGCTATCCGGCTGAACCGTGGGCAAACACATCGTCCCTGGCGGAACTAAACTCGATGATCTGCGATTGCCAGAAATGCTCGCTCGGCGCGACGCGGACAAAGTTCGTCTTTGGCGTCGGCAGCCCGAAAGCGGAAATTGTTCTCATCGGCGAAGCGCCCGGGGCAGATGAAGATGCGAAGGGAGAGCCGTTTGTCGGCCGTGCGGGTCAGCTTCTGAACAAGATTCTGGAAGCGATCCATTTCAAACGGGAAGAGGTCTACATCTGCAACATTCTCAAGTGCCGGCCTCCGGGAAATCGCGACCCGCTTCCCGAAGAAGTCCAGCAATGCGAACCGTATTTGTGGAAACAGCTCGAGGTCATTAAGCCAAAGATCATTTTATGCCTGGGGCGCATTTCCGCCCAGGTGCTGCTGAAAACCGCCGATTCGCTTACCAAGCTGCGCGAAAACGTCCACGATTACCGCGGCATTCCGCTGCTGGTGACGTATCATCCTGCAGCATTGCTGCGCAACCCGAACTGGAAGCGTCCGACGTGGGAGGACGTGCAGAAGCTGCGGAAAATGTACGACGAGATGAAGAACAATGAATAATTAAGAATTAATAATTATGAGTTAGAAATTTTAACTTGGGTGGTAAGAGATTTCTAATTCATGACAATCGGCGATAATTCTTAATTTTTAATTATTAATTCTTAATTGCTTTCCATGGAGATCCTTCGACATACGGTTTCCCCGGGCGACGGTCCTTCCGAAGGAAGAGTGCCTCCGCAGGCGATGGACATTGAAATGGCCGTCCTTGGCGCCATGCTGCTTGAGAAGGAAGCGATCTCGAAAACACTTGAAATTCTCGACGAGACGGCGTTCTACAAGCCGGCGCATCAGAATATTTTCAAGGCGATGATCGGGCTGTTCGAGAAGAACGAAGCGGTCGATTCGATCACTATTGTCGAGGAGCTTCGCCGGCGCGGACAGCTTGACGAAATCGGAGGCCCGGTGTACATCTCCGAGTTGACGATGCGCGTCACCTCTGCCGCGAATGTCGAATACCATGCGAAGATCGTTCTGGAAAAAGCCCTCCTCCGCAATCTTATCTCCGCGAGTTCGGAAGTAACCAGCCGTGCGTTCAACGAAACGGAAGACGCACTCGATCTGCTCGACGAAGCAGAACAGAAAATTTTCCAGATATCCGAAAAGCGGATGAAGAAAAGTTTTCTCTCGATGCGCGATGCCGTTTACAACACCATGGAGATGCTGGAAAGTATTCACGGCAAGCACAGCGGAGTTACCGGCGTATCGTCGGGATTTTCTTTGCTCGATAATCTTACGGGCGGATTTCAGCCGTCCGATCTTGTTATCGTCGCCGGCCGGCCGAGCATGGGAAAAACGGCGTTCGTCCTTTCCGCCGCCCGCAATGCTGCGATCGACCGAGGAGTGCCGGTTGGGTTCTTCAGCCTTGAAATGTCGGCACAGCAGCTTGTGCTCCGGCTTATTTGCGCCGAAGCCCGCGTCGACGCGCACAGAGTGAGGACCGGGCAATTGCCCGACGACCAGTGGAGGAAGTTGAGCACCCAGATTGGGAAACTTCACGCAGCGAAAATATTCATCGACGACACTCCCGCACTCGGAATCCTCGAACTTCGCGCTAAAGCGCGGCGGCTTAAAGTCGAGCATAATATCGGCATGGTCGTCGTCGATTATCTTCAACTGATGCAGGGACCAAAAACAGCGCAGAGCAGGGAGCAAGAAATTTCTATGATCTCCCGCTCGCTGAAGGCCCTCGCGAAAGAACTGAACATCCCCGTTCTTGCACTCTCGCAGCTGAACCGTGCGGTGGAAGCGCGGAGCGATAAACGCCCCGTGCTCGCCGACCTTCGGGAATCGGGCGCTATCGAGCAGGATGCCGACGTCGTGCTCTTCGTTCATCGGCCTGAAATGTACGGCATCAAGATCGAAGGGGATAAATCGGTCGAGAACATCGCGGACATCATTATCGGAAAACAGCGAAACGGCCCTACCGGTGATGTGCAGCTTTCGTTCATTAAACAATACGCCCGGTTTGAAAATCTCGCCCTCCCGACGTTTGATGACTACGCACCGCCGACTGCCGCCGGCGATGCACCGTTTTAACTCATATGTATGAATTCTGTTCCCGTTTTATTAACGCCCGGCCACTTCAGTAATAGCTGTTTCGTTTTTTAGGATAGACCATGGCTTCAATGGATCGTCGTGATTTCCTCAGCCGCGCGGCACTTCTTCCATTCCTTCCATTCGTCTTCAACAAATCCACCGCCGCATCATTCCTCTCAAAGAATGAAGAAACTGATGAGACCATCTGCACGTCGAAATTTGATCTTGCCCTTTCCAAGAAGCTGGCAGACAAGCCGGTCGGCGATGTCATTGTCGAAATAGGAAAATCGTTCATTGGAACAGAATACGCTGCGCATTCTCTTGAAGAAGAGGGGGAAGAACACCTCGTCGTCAATATGAGGGTTCTCGATTGCGTTTCGTTCTACGAGAACTCGCTCACGCTTGCCCGCTGTGTTAAGATGAAAAAATATTCTTATAACGACTATAAGGCACAATTACAATTCATTCGATACCGAGGCGGCATCATCAACGGATACCCGAGCAGGCTCCACTACACAACCGATTATTGGTTCGACAATGAGAAAAAGGGTGTTCTGAAAATTGTAACAAAAGAGCTGTTCGGAGAAAAGGATCTTCTTCCGATTCCAACGCCTATCAATTTCATGACTTCCCACCGCAGCGCGTATAAGCAGCTCGGCAATGACATGTTTTTTGAGGAAATAAAGAAACAGGAAGAAGAAATTGGAAGGCGCGGGACGGTCTTTCTTCCCAAAGAGAACATCCATCTGTTCGCGGAAAAAATTACGGCGGGGTCACTCATCGGCATTACAACAAACACACCCGGGCTGGACATATCACATACAGGTATTGCAGTACGCGCGAACAACGGCGCGCTTCATCTCATGCACGCTCCCGACATAGGCTCAAAAGTTCAGATCACGGAAATGCCGCTGCACGAGTATCTCGCCCGGCATCCGAAGCAAACGGGAATTATCGTTGCAGAGGCGCTGGAACCGAAGTAGAATGTCTTGCGTGTGGAAGGTGTGCAGGGAGTAGACAGTAAAAGAATGAAAATCTTCCTGCTTCTAATTCTTAATTCTTAATTCTTAATTAATCCTCTGAGCACCTTCAGGTTCTCCACATCTTCATGAAGGTCTTTGGACTTGGGCGTTTCCAATATTTTGGGTATGTGTGTGAAACGTTCGTCGTTCATCAAAAAAGAAAACCCCGCCGCGCCGATCATTCCCTTCCCGATATGTTCATGTCTATCCCCATGCGAGCCGAACTCTTTTTTCGAGTCGTTGAAATGAAATGCCGCAAGCCGGTTCAATCCTATAATGGTTTCGAATTCCTCAAAGGTTGCAGCATACGTTTCTTCCGTTCGAATGTCATAGCCCGCTGCAAAGATATGGCATGTGTCGATACAGACCGCCATGCGCTCTGGTTTGTCGACTCCGTTGACTATTTTTTCCAGGTGCTCAAATTTGTATCCGACCGCCGTTCCCTGCCCGGCGCTTGTTTCCACGACGCTGAGCACTTTGAACCCTTTCGTCTTTTCGTGGGCAATGTTAAGGCTCTCGATAACTCCTTTGATGCCGTCTTCTTCGCCGGCTCCGCCGTGTGCGCCGGGATGAAAATTCAACAATTGAATTCCGAGCTGTTCGCACCGCGACAATTCGTCGATGAACGCAGCACGCGATCGTTCCAGCGTGTCGGGGTTGGTTGCACACAGATTGATGAGGTACGAATCGTGCGCCATAACGGGCTCGATGGTTGCTTCCTCAATTTTCCTTTTGTAGTTTTCTATATCTTCATGCACCAACGGTTTTGCGGTCCACTGGTTGTTGTTTTTCGTAAACACCTGGAGTGCCGTGCAGCCGATTGACATTGCGCGGTCTACGGCCGTATGGACCCCGCCCGCTGTCGACATGTGCGAGCCCAGTAGAATGCTCTTGCCGGAGGGTTTCACTTCAAAGTTGGGAGTTAAAAGTGAAAAACTACGAGTTAAAATTACATGGGAAATGTAAAACTTTTTTCAGTTGAATGACAGTTTTAATTTTTGTTTTCTAATTCATTATTTTAATTTTTCACCTTTAATTATTTACTTATGCCCATCCGCATTCGCCGAGCCGCGCTGGCAGATGCAAAAATCATCGCTGATTTCAATTCTGCGATGGCAAGGGAGACCGAGCATCTTAACCTCGACCGCAAACGGTTATTGCGCGGTGTAACAATGCTGCTTGAAGACGCTTCAAAAGGGTATTATATCCTCGCAGAAATTGACGGCAGCATAGCCGGCCAGTTAATGATCACGTACGAATGGAGCGACTGGCGCGCCGCGATGTTCTGGTGGATTCAAAGTGTCTACGTTGCACCCGAATTTCGGGGCAGCGGCGTTTTCAGTCAATTATTCCACTATGTCAAAAGGGATGCGCGGAAGAAGAAATCGGTTTGCGGAATGCGGCTGTACGTCGAGCGCGGCAATACGCGCGCCAAGCGGACGTACGAACATCTCGGCATGAAACATGCAAATTATGGGATGTACGAAATCGACTTCGTGATCAAGCGTTCTGAATCGCGGCAGCGAATAGCAAGAAATGAGCTCGGTTCGGTAAAAATCTGATTCGTTGAATCCCACTTGAAAAGCACATCAAGACCTCATACCTTACTATCGAAGAATGACTCGCCGGCCAATGGTAACGGAATTCGAAACCTGATCGAATGAAAGAATAGGTCAACGCATGAATACATCTCAAAAAGATGAGAATCTGACAAGAGCACAACGTGAACAAAAAGCGTATGATGAAGACGGGGTGTGGATCAAATCACATACCTGGCACACTCGTTTTCGACACGTTTTTGAATCTCCAAATACAACACGTTATGATCGACTTTTTTGGGATACCGTTAAGCAGCAGGCCTACAATAAAAGAGTACTCGAGATAGGCTGCGCCGACGGCAGCGTAGCTCAGGAAGTCTACAGATTCAACCCGGCGTACTTGAAGGGAATTGATATTTCGCAGGAAGCAATCCGAGCGGCGAAACAGAAAGAGATCCCTGGCAGGATGGAATTTTCCCATGGAGATGTGGGGGAAGGTATCGAAACAAAGTTTGACCTGATCTTTGGCCGTTCGATATTACATCATCTCGAATACCGTTCAGTGTTGAAGTCTCTCTACTCCAAAAATTTGAACGACGGAGGGAAGATGGTCTTCATGGAGCCGTTTGGATCGAATCCTTTGATAAAGCTCTACAGCATCTTTTCAAATGCGCATACCCCCGATGAACGGTCGTTTGTCCGTGAAGACGTCAACTGGCTCCGAAGCAATTTCACTACGATTGACATCTACCCGATCAATCTGCTTTCGTTGCCGCTGGGTATGCTCTCGACATATGTTTTCCGTTCCGCTGACAACGGCATGCTCAGATTGGCGGACAAGGTGGATGCATGGGTCGGTGAGAAGAGCAAGGCATCGGCCCCAATGTTCCGGCATGCCCTCATCGTCATAAAGAAAGCATAGCAAAACGTCGAATCGGACGAAAAGAATCTATTCTTCCCATCTTTTCACGATTGTCATGTTTTGATGATTGCAAATGCTCTGTCCTTCCGGCGTGTAGAGAAAATCGAGCCTCTGTTTGTAGAACTCGGTAATGCGGCCGCGAACCATCTTGAGCGTGCTGTTCATGAAACCGTTCTGCTCCGTAAATGCTTCACCCAGCACCGCCAACGCCGACGGCAGCCACCGCGACGGAAACATTCCGGCGTGCATTCCCCCGCTGCGGTACGCATCGATTTCCCCTTCAATCATCCGTAAAACAGCTTCTTGTCCTTCCGCTGTGCGGCAGGAGAGATTCTTTTCCTTCAGCCATTGCAGCGAGGCGTCACGGTTAGGAACGAGCAGCGCAACGGTGTACGGCGACTGATTGTTGTACAGCAAAATCTGTTCGATAAAGCGCGAGTGGCCCGTAACAGTTTCTTCTATTCCTTCGGGGCTGTACTTCTCGCCGTCGTTCGCGATGAGCAGGCTCTTGTTTCTCCCGAGAACAAACAGGAATCCGTCGCTGTCAAGATATCCGAGATCGCCGGTGTGAAGCCAGCCGTCCTGAATTGTTTCGCGTGTTGCTTTTTCATTCTTCCAGTATCCCGCCATAACATTTTCCCCTTTCACGACAATTTCTCCGTGCTGCGCTGTTGCGAGTGCGTTTCCGTTTCCATCGCAGATCTTTACTTCTAGGTTTGGAACGATACTGCCCGACGACCCGAGCTTGTGCTTTTGGGGAACGTTCGCCGAGATGACGGGCGACGACTCTGAAAGGCCGTAGCCCTGGAACATCGGTATGCCGATAGCATAGAAGAATCGCTGCAGTTCGATGTCGAGCAGCGCTCCGCCGCCGACGAAGAACTCCAGCTTCCCGCCGAAATTCTCCCGTATTTTGCCGAAGAGAATTTTATCGAAGAGGATCATCAGCGGCTTCTTCAGAATGCGAAGGCCTTTCCCCCGGTCCCAGCCGTCTCCGTTGTAGTCGTATGCTGTCTTCAGTGCTTTCGAAAACAACCTTTCAGCCATCGGTCCTTTTTGTTTGATGCCGTTCTCGATGTTCTTCCGAAAATTTTTTGCCAGGGTCGGCACGCTCAGGAGAAATGTCGGTTTCGATTCTTTGATGTTCACCGGAATGTTTTTCAGCGACTCGATCGCCGTTTTACCTGCCTGCACCGATGCCATGCTCGCCCCGTTTTTCATCAACGTATAAATGCCGGCGGTATGGGCAAAACAGTGATCCCACGGCAAGATGAGAAGCGAGCAATAGTGCGGAGGTATCCGCAAAAGCACGGAGGCTTGCTCGACATTGGAAGTGTAGTTCCGATGGGTCAGAACTACTCCTTTTGGGTCGGCAGTCGTTCCGGAGGTGTAGCAAATATTTGCCGCATCGCTTTCAAGAAGCGCTTCCCAAGAACGGGTCACCGAGACGGGGTTTGCCTTGGTGTATTTTCTCCCCGTATCGTACAATTGTTCGAGCGGTATTTCGTTCTCGCCATAGTGCTCCGCCGGGTCCAGCAGAATGATCTTTTCGAGATCGGGAAGGTCTGCTGTTATTTGCTTGACCTTCGGCGCCTGCGTCGATGATACGATCGCCATCCTGCAGCCGGAGTGTGCAAGGCGGAATTTCAGCTCAGACTGCTCGGTCAGTTTCACCGATAGAGGAACGTTGATGGCTCCCGCGTACAAAATCCCGAGTTCGCTGATGACCCAATCGTTCCGCCCCTCGGCAATGAGCGCGATCCGGTCTCCTTTTTGGATTCCAATGGCGAGCAACCCTGCAGCAAACTCAACAACTTTCCCGCGCGTTTCGCGATAGGTCATCCCCTCGTACTTGTCTCCGCGTTTTTCCCATAGAAGAACATTTGGGCCGAATGTATCAACGCTTGTCTCGAATAGCCGGGGAATTGTTCTTTGGGTCATTGAAGCTGCCTCAGGAATGTTTTTTATTCTATTGCAGTAATGCGGTTCAATGGTAAAGAAGAAGTTGTAATATTGGAAATAAGATATGGAAGGAGTTTACCCTGCCGTAGTTTGGACGGGGTTCATGGTGAAGGTTGCTGCGGATGAATCACCGGCGAAAACAAAAACTAGATGCGTTCTCTTTGATCTTGAGTAATCCATCAAAAAGCGCCGATAGAATTACCGCAGCTCGTAAGAAATTTACTCCGCCTTCACGCTGCTTCTCATAACAAAATGATGTGGCGCGCCGACCATCGCCTGAAGCCGCACATATCCAGCTCCAAGCGGTCAACTCGACAAATGATACAAGGGTAACCCTGGAAAGAAATCTCTTCTCGGGCGTAATGCCTCATACATGGCATCCGCCCGTAGAAAAAAATCTTCACCGAAATGCGTCATCATCAAACGCAACGTATCGTTCTGATGAAGCCGCTTGCGTCAGTTACCAGGAGCGCCTGCCGCCGCCACCGCCGCCCTTATTCCCGCCGTAGCCTCCGCTTTTTCTTCCGCCAAAGCCGCCGCCGCTTCGTTCTTCCCGGGGCCGAGCTTCATTTACTGTCAGCGCCCGCCCTTTTAATTCCTTGCCGTTCAATCCAGCAATAGCAGCTTCCGCCTCGGTCTTTGCCGGCATCTCGACAAACCCAAAGCCCTTTGGTTCGCGTGTGAATTTGTCCATGATGATATTGACTGTCGCGACTTGTCCGAACGCCTGGAACGCCTGCCGCACATCATCCTCGTTGGCATCACGAGACAGATTACCTACAAATATATTCACGGTGTACTCCTTTATGTTGGTTGTTTGTTCTACAGCACCCGAATTTCATCTCGCGCAGTCTGAAGAAACTCTAGGTTCGGTCGATCCGAATTCGTTGTTCTCTTTGATTCGTTAAAAAACGCTGACTTTTACATACTTGCCGGGATTCTCCCGCAAGTCTCTCACTAATAAGTTCAGGTTCGACGCAAGGCTGTCGATATCGTTGTATAATTTTTCTTCCTGCACCAGTTTCCCGAGCGTCCCTTGTCCTTTTTGAATTTTGTTCAGGACGACGTCGAGCGATTGCGTCGTCGATTTGAGATTCTCGGACGCTTGCTGAAGATTGTACGTCACGGCGCGAATCGCTGCCATGCTCGTGTCAACGTTGGCACGTTGAGACATCGCCATGGTATCCAGGTTCACGGCAAAACGGGAAAGATTAGCGGAGAAGACGCCGAAATTTCCGATCGCGAAATCGAGGCGCTGCCCTTCATCGTGAATAATGCGCTCGAGCTCATCGGAGGAGTGGTTTACATCCGCCAGGATATTTTTGATGTTGCCGCGCGTCTTCTCGTCAAATGTCGTGTTCACCCGTTCAAGTATTCCCAGCACGTTCGATGAAATCGGGGCGAGCGTGGAAGTAAGTTCGGTCAGGTCGGCTTCGTAGGAACCGGTGAGCGTGTCGCCGTCCCGGAGCATTGTCGATTCGAGTCCCGGCGTAATTGCTATCAGTTTCCCTCCCATCAGGCTGGAGCTCTTGATGTACGCTTTTGAATCGACGGGGAACTGGACTTTATTCTGTATCTGCACTTTCACGGCGATCGCGGTGCCGACCAGCTTCATTTCTTCAACTTTGCCGACAGCGAGGCCGGCGATCGTGATCGGGTTGCCTTCCTGCAGGCCGTTGACGTTATTGTAAAAGATCGTGAGCGAATACTCCTTGCGCTGGAAATCAACGCCGCGGAGATAGATCATCCCACCCACAAAAACGATCACCGCAGCAAAAATCACCATCCCGAGTCGTATTTCATTGCTGAGTTTCATGAGCGATGTCCCTCTGCCATTGGCAAAGAACTGTTGATGTATTTCCGAACTTCCTCATCCTCGCTGTTTTGAATCTGGTCCCGGGTACCGGTCATCAGCGCGACGCCGTTTTCGAGAACCGCGAAGCGGTCGCCGACCACAAACGCGCTGTGAATGTCGTGCGTCACGACGATCGACGTGATCCCGAGCTTCGTCCTCAGGTCTTTGATGAGGAGGTTGATCCCGTCGGCGGTTTCCATATCCAGACCGGTTGTCGGCTCATCATAAAGAATGTACCGCGGCGTCAATGCGATCGCACGTGCCAGGCCGACACGCTTCTTCATCCCGCCGCTGAGAGACGACGGCATGATATGCTCGGCGTTGTCGAGCCCGACGACGTGAAGCGCGTACCGAAGCCCCTCCGATATCTCTTTTTCAGTCCAGCCTGTGTGACGGCGAAGAGAAAGTGCGATGTTCTCGCCCACAGTCATCGAATCGAAAAGCGCGGCGCCCTGAAAGAGAAAGCCGAATTTAAACCTCAGCGCCCGCAGTTCTTTATACGTCATTGCTGCTACATCTTTGCCGTCGACCTCGATCGAGCCCGAATCGGGTTTGATCAGGCCGATGATCATTTTCAACAACACGCTTTTCCCGCCGCCGCTTCGGCCGAGCACGACGGTGGTTTCCTTGTTTACGACGTCGAAGGAAACTCCGCGAAGCACCTGTTTATCACCGAACGATTTCCAGATGTTGTGAATGCGGATCATCCGGCAAAAACCAAAGTTATGAATGTATCGGCCGGTTCTATTCTCAGAATCGAAGTCGTTCCAATCTCCGTGCCGGTTTCAAAATTCTCTCTCACAGCAGCACTGAAGCGAGAATAAAATCCATCACAACAACGGCCAGGCACGTCAGGACCACGGTTCTCATTGTTGCCTTGCCCACTCCCTCCGAACCTCCCTCAACGAAATATCCCTGGTAACAGGCGACCGACGTAATAGTAAATCCGAAAAAATTCGCTTTGATGATCCCGAACACGGCGTCCCACGTTTCGAACGAGTTCTTCATTCCCGTGATAAACGATTCCGCCGGAATGTTCGCAACGGCAACCGAGCCGATCAGCCCGCCGAGGATTGCAACGAGGTCGCCGAAGATAATGAGAACGGGAAACATCAGCATGCCGGCGAGAACGCGCGGGGTGATGAGATATGAAATTGAATCGAATGCCAGCGCTTCGAGCGCGTCGATTTGTTCCGTCACGCGCATCGTACCGAGTTCGGCGGTAATCGTTGCACCGACTTTTCCGGCAAGCACAAGCGCCGTCATGAGGGGAGTCAGCTCGAGAAGGACGGATTTCACGACGAGGCTTCCGACCACCGCGCGCGGAATCCAATCGTACAATTGGTATGCTGATTGCACGGCAGTGACCATCCCGACAAACGCGCTCACGAAGACGACGATCGGAATCGAATCGTTTCCGATCGTAACCATCTGCTGGTAAATATTCCTGGAATATTCCTTCGCGTTGTGGATGTTTCGAAGCATCCACCACATTAAAGCGCAGTACCGGCCGAGATGCCCGAAAAAATTGCTGCTTCGTTCCCCTATGATCGCAAAGAAAGTAAATCGGCGGTCTTGAACAATTCCGGTATATGTGTCCGCCATGCGCGGGGCTATCGAAAATGACACTGTGTGGGTGGAAGGTCTCTGATGCTGCGGTTAATATTGATAAATGCACCGTGAAAATCAAGACGACGATGTGAGACGGCGAAGCGGTGATTGTTCAATACAACCACTGCTTCGTTCTCAAATCAATAACGAATTACACCTCTTTATCAAACGTATACGAACTGACGCGGATGTCGAACGTCTGTCCCGGTTTATACTGGTGTTCGTTCGGACCCGGCAGAGGCCGGACAACCTCAACGGTTGCCCAGCATCCCATGACATTCTGAACCCGTGCTTCGTACAGCGGCGTTCCGTTCAACAGGCATTCATATTTTTTGCCCGGTATCGGGGCATCCACTGCTTTATGGGTATGCATTGTCACGTTATTCATGCTGTCCTGCTTGCGGTGTGGGCGCTTTCGGCGTCTTTTTCATTCTCCGGTACAAAAGAAGGAGAACGACCAGAGCAACGAGAGCAATGACAACGTACAGTATCGTGTGTCCCTGCTCGACCGATGAACGCCACACGTCAACTTTCGCTTTAATTTGTCCGAACTGCGCATCGGTGACAATGGAATTGCTTTGGAGGAGCGGCACCCATGTCGCCGCCAATTCGCCGTTCCAGACGCTGTCCACAAATGTCGAATAGACCTGGAACCGAACCGCTTCCGTCCGCTGATTCGCATTCTGAATCTCGTCGTCGATAAAGCCGATAACGTTCGCGACAAACTCATTGCCGCTGTTGAACGGCTTCACGGTCAGATTATGTTTCGTGAAGAGTTGATTGAGCGATTTCCACAACGCCGCGTCGATTTTCGAGCCCCATGCGGTGACCATCGTGTCGATGGTGTTCACTTCCTTCGCCCGGTCCTTTTGCGATACATAGATGGCTGCAAGCTTGGGGCCGAGACCTTTCCATTCTGTTGCAAATTTTTTCTGCTCTCCGACAAGCGTCGCGAGGTCCTTTCCCGTCAACGAAGTCGATTCGAGGAACATCACGTTGTCGACGATCGATTTCTTAATGTTGCCGATCACGCCGTTGCGTTCGACATGAGAGGCTACTTTTTGTTTTTCAACATCTTTCAACTCGTCAACATTCTTGTCGTACTGCATGAAGATGCTGTCCACCATCGCGAAAATCATTTTGTCTCTGTCGCTGATGTTGGAACGGAGTTTTGCCACGAGAGCGTTCAGCGAGTCGACCGCTTTTTCGTCTTTTGTGTTCGATGCTCTCAGTGCCTGGATCTCTTTCAACAGCGTGCCGTTCTCGTTGGTCAGCTGTTCTACCTGTGAAGAAAGTTCCTTTACCTGCGTTTCAAGCTCTGCGATCTTCGTCACCGACTCTTGGATGATGCCAAGCTTGTTCTGCGCATATGCCAGCTGGCCATGCACCATCTCGATCTTCTTTTGAAAATCATCCGGATACAATGTTTTGTCGAGCAGGGCTTTGTGCGGCGTGTATTCTTTCTCCAGAGCATCAATGTTCACGCTGATCTCTGCGCATTCCTGCACCGTTTGCGCCGTTTCAATGGCTTTCGAAAGCTCTTTGTAGGATTTGTTGAAGCTCTGGGAGATCTCGTAATCTGATTGCTCCTGTGCAAGGGAGACCGCAGACACTGTCATCACCGCGATTGCGAATATCAAACTCTGTCGGATCGTTTTCATTTTTGTCCTCCTTGCTGGACGCCGTCTTTGGAAAGGGTAATTGATTTCTCTTTGCCGTTCAGCAGATGAATGTACGGCGCGGCCTGGTTGAATGCCGGCGATGTTAACCCGGTTTCAGAAACCATGACTTTCTTCTCCAGCTTCAGTTTCCCTTCATCCGATGCGAAGACATAAACGTTCTTGAATTTTGGCGCGGTCATAAAGTAGTAACCGTCCATATCGCGGATGACGCGGAGTTCAATTCCGCTCACGTGCACGGAGTCCTTTGTCTCTTCAAACAGCAGCGGTTTGACGTTGAATGTGATGAAGTAGCGGGCCTCATCGACGTTTCCTTTTCCGTCAACAGTCAGGACGCTCTCAATCGGCCACTGGTAATGCACCGGCGACAGCGTCAGCGAGGAACAGCCGAACGCAATCACGGAAAGGACGGAGCAAGACAATACGAAAAAAGTTTTCATGCTGACTCCTTACAGGTTGATAAATGATAGTGAAATTTGGCGCAGGGGTTGGTGAATAAATCCACGTCAATGTAGCGAAGCGCGGCCTAAGAAGCAAGACGGCCGTTTTTGCCGTGTGATTCACGGCAAGCGGTCCTTATTTTTTTCGTTTGGGAGTTTTTTCTTTCGCTTTAGGTTGGTTCTTTTTGGGGTCGTTTTTTTTCTTCTCCGGGAATAATTTTTCCTGCTTTGCGCTTTCGCCTTTTCCGTTCGAGCCTGTCGGATAGGGTTTTTCATCCTTCTCCGGCGTGCTGTTCTGTTCTTCATCCTCCGGGGTCACCACCGCGATATCAGCAATGCGGTCTCCCTCATCCAGACGGATCAAACGCACTCCCTGCGTATTTCTTCCGCTCAGACGGATCTCGGTTGCGTCCTGACGGATCACCATTCCCTGCAATGTCACGACAACGATATCATCGGTCTCAAGAACCTCTTTGATCGCGATCATTTTTCCTGTCTTATCCGTCGCGTTGACAGTGTAAATTCCCTTGCCGCCACGGTGACTGACGCGGTATTCAGAGACTTCGGAGCGCTTGCCGTAGCCGTTTTCCGTCGCGATAAGGATTGTCGTCGTTGCCCGCTTGAGCGCGACCGCTCCTACGACGTGATCTCCTTTTTCAAGGCGGATTGCGCGCACGCCGGCCGCTGTGCGTCCCATTTCCCGGACCTCATCTTCATGGAACCGGATCGCCAGGCCTTCGTGCGTGCCGATGATGATGTCGCTTGTTCCATCGGTGAGCTTGACGTCTTTCAGATGGTCTTTTTTCTTTAGTGAGATGGCGCCGATCCCGTTCTTGCGGGGGTTGCCGAATTCCGCAAGGGATGTTTTCTTGACCAATCCCTGCTCGGTCACAAAGAGCACAAAATTTTTCTCGCTAAAATCCTTGACGGTCAGGAACGACGTGATGTTTTCGCTCGGATCTTTCGAGATCAGGTTGACGATGGATTTCCCTTTTGCAACGCGTCCTCCTTCCGGAATTTCAAACACCTTCAGCCAGTAGCACTGTCCCTGGTCCGTGAAGAAAAGGATGTAGTTGTGCGTGCTGGCGATGAACATGTGCTCGATGAAATCGTCTTCGCGGGACGCGGCGCCCGTAACGCCCTTTCCGCCGCGCGTCTGGCGCCGGTAACCGCTCACGGGGAACCGCTTGATAAATCCTCCGTGGCTGATCGTGATGACCACTTCTTCCTGCGCGATCATGTCTTCGATGCGGAATTCCTCGAAGTCGTACACTATTTCCGTGCGGCGCGGGTCGGCGAATTTTTCCCTGATGGCGAGAAGTTCGTCCTTGATGATCTGAAGCTGGAGCTGTTTGCTGGCGAGAATTGCCTTCAGCTTCGTGATCAGCTTGATGACCTCGCGGTATTCGTCTTCGACTTTTTTCCGTTCGAGGCCCGTCAGCTTCTGCAGCCGCATGTCGAGGATCGCTTTGGCCTGGATCTCGGACAGCTTGAATTTCTTCATCAACCCGGTCTTCGCTGTTTCGACATCTTTCGATGCTTTGATCAGCTTGATGATCGCGTCGATGTTGTCGAGCGCAATGATGTAGCCTTCGAGAATATGCGCCCGCGCTTCCGCCGCGTCGAGGTCGAACTTCGTTCTGCGGACGATGACTTCGTTGCGGTGCTCAATATATTTTTGGATCATTTCCCGCAGCGTCAAAACGCGCGGCCGGCCGTCGACGAGCGCAAGCATGATCACGCCGAAGGTCGTCTGCATCTGCGTGTGCTTGTAGAGATTGTTCAGGATCACGGCGGCGTTCGCATCGCGCTTCAGGTCCACCACGATGCGCAGTCCGTCGCGGTCCGATTCGTCGCGGATGTCGGAAATATCCTCGAGCTTTTTCTCGCGCATCAACTCGGCAATCTTTTCGATGAGACTGGACTTGTTGACCTGGTACGGGATCTCCGATATGATAATGCTCTGCCGGTCGTTCTTCGCGGTTTCGATATTTGCTTTTGCCCGAACAATAATTCTTCCGCGTCCGGTGGTGTACGCTTCCTTCACTCCATCGTAGCCGTAGATAATTCCGCCCGTCGGAAAATCGGGAGCCTTGATGATCTTCATCAATTTCTGATTGTCGATGTCGGGGTCTTTGATGTACGCGATACAGCCGTCGATGACCTCGCCGAGATTGTGCGGCGGAATATTCGTCGCCATACCGACGGCAATGCCGCTCGAGCCGTTGACGAGAAGGTTGGGAATTTGTGCAGGAAGAACGGAGGGTTCCTTCAGTGTGTCGTCGAAGTTCGGCGTGAACTCAACGGTGTTTTTCTCCAGGTCGCGCAGCATTTCTTCCGAGATGCGCGAGAGGCGCACTTCGGTGTACCTCATTGCTGCGGGGGAATCGCCGTCCACCGAACCAAAATTTCCCTGCCCGTCCACGAGCATGTACCGCATGGAAAAATCCTGCGCCATGCGGACGATGGTGTCGTACACCGCCGAGTCGCCGTGCGGGTGATATTTTCCAAGGACCTCTCCGACAACGCGCGCACTTTTTTTGTATGACCGGTTTGCCGCAAGGCCGAGCTCGTTCATCCCGAACAACACGCGGCGGTGCACCGGCTTCAGCCCGTCGCGCACATCGGGGAGAGCTCGGGCAACGATGACCGACATCGAATAGTCGATGTATGAACCGCGCATTTCATCTTCAATATCAACGGGAACAATCTTTTCGTTCTGTGTCGCCATGTATTATGATCTCAGGGTTTTATTATTATTAGCAGCTGCCTCAAAAATTCCGAAAAATGTCATTCTGAACGGAGCGAAGCGGAGTGAAGAATCTATGACAATCTTGCATCGTGAATTTACTAGCCTTCAGTGTCGTGGATGCTTCTCCCGCCGCAAAACGGCGGGATCAGCATGACATCTTCAAATGCACCCTACATTGAAACTATTTTTGAGATGGCTTTTAGACATCCAAGTTTCTGACGTACTTCGCGTTCTTTTCGATGAACTCGCGCCTCGGCTCAACTTCGTCTCCCATTAAGATAGAAAACGTTCTGTCTGCGTCGGCCGCATTTTCGATACTCACCTGCAGGATCGTGCGCGTTTCCGGGTTCATGGTGGTCGACCAGAGCTGCTCGGGGTTCATTTCTCCCAAGCCTTTGAAGCGGGAAATAACCGACCCGTTCTTCGCGATCACGCCTTCTTCAAGCTCCTCAACTACTTCTTCTGCTTCTTCCTCTTTTTTCTTTTCGGCTTTTTCGCTCTTGAGCCGTTTCAGGATCTCATCGCGTTCGTCTTCATCGTACGCGTAAAATTCCTGTTTCCCTTTTTTCACTTTATAAAGCGGGGGCTGGGCGATATAGACGTGGCCGAGGTCGATCAATTGCTTCATGTAGCGGAAGAAAAGCGTCAGCAGAAGCGTGCGGATATGCGAACCGTCGACGTCCGCGTCGCACATGAGGATGATCTTGCTGTAGCGGATTTTTGCCGGGTCAAAATCGTCGCCGACGCCGGCGCCGATCGCCGTAAAGATATTCCGGATCTCCTCGTTCTCCAAAATTTTATGAAGCCGGGCTTTTTCGACGTTCAAAATTTTTCCTTTAAGAGGAAGGATCGCCTGGAATCGTCTGTCGCGTCCCTGCTTCGCGCTGCCGCCTGCGGAATCTCCTTCCACAAGATACAGTTCGCAGTGCTCGGGGTCGTTGATGGAGCAATCAGCGAGTTTGCCGGGAAGTCCGCCGCCGTCGAGTGCGTTCTTCCTGCGCGTAAGGTCGCGCGCTTTCCGCGCTGCTTCGCGCGCCTCGGCGGCACGGAGACTCTTTTCGATAATTCGTTTCGCGTCCCCCGGATTCTGGTCCAGCCAGTTGGCGAGCTCTTGTCCGACGACAGATTCGACGATGCTTTTCACTTCGCTGTTGCCGAGCTTCGTTTTCGTCTGGCCTTCGAACTGCGGCTCGGGCACTTTCACGCTGACAACGGCCGTAAGCCCTTCACGGAAATCGTCTCCGGTAAGCGTAATCTTGTCTTCTTTGACAAGATTGTTTTTGTACCCGTAATTGTTGAGCGTGCGGGTCAGCGCGGTACGGAACCCGACGAGATGCGTTCCGCCTTCGTGTGTGTTGATGTTGTTGACGTACGAAAAAACATTTTCGGTGTATTGGTCGTTGTACTGGAGCGAAACCTCGACTTCAACCGTCCGGCCGTTCTCGTCCGTGCCGGACCCTTTTGCGTACACCGGCTTTTTCATCACCGACGGGCGTGTTGAGTCGATGTATTGCACAAATTCGACAATGCCTCCTTCAAAGTGGAACCGTTCCGTCTGTTCCTGTTTTGTTCGGAGGTCGGTGATCTCGAGCGCTACTTCCCTGTTCAGAAACGCAAGCTCACGAAGGCGTTCGGCGAGTGTTTCGAACTTGAACGCCCGGTTCTTGAAGATCGTCCCGTCCGGCAAAAAGGTTATCTTGGTCCCCGTTTTTCCCTTCTCCGCCTTGCCGATCACCTTCACCGCGCTGACCGGATCTCCCTTCTTGTATTTCTGAAAGGACGTTTTTCCGTCGCGATAGACTTCGACTTCAAGCCATTCGCTCAGCGCATTCACCACTGAGACACCGACGCCGTGCAGTCCCCCCGAAACTTTGTACGAATTCTTGTCGAACTTGCCCCCGGCATGGAGCACCGTCATCACCACTTCGAGTGCCGAGCGGTTTTCCTGCGCGTGAATATCCGTCGGGATTCCGCGGCCGTCGTCGATGACCGTGACGCTGCCGTCTTTGTTGATCTTCACGTCAATGTTCTTGCAGTACCCTGCGAGCGCTTCATCGATGGAGTTGTCGACGACTTCGTACACAAGATGATGGAGCCCCCGCGCGCTGACATCACCGATATACATTGCGGGACGCCGCCGGACGGCTTCCAGTCCCTTGAGGACGGTAATGTCGTCGGCAGTATATTCGCCGTTGGATTTCTTTGCTTTGGATTTTGATGCTACTTCTGCCACGTCATGTACCGTTTAGTTGTTTATCGAAACCGGATGTCTTTTATCGAATCTGAATTCATTGCCGCGTGTACTTTTTCCAGAATTTCTTTTTTCCGGAAGGTCAACTCCGTGCGCCAGGGTGCCGCCGTTACCTTCACCACGAGGACGTTATTTTCAATCCTGTCAATCCCTGTCATGCTTGCGATCTGTTCGCCGACGATCGATGGCCATAAGGCAACGATGTCGTATTGCTTCAGCTTTGTCTGCATCCCGAGCTGACGCATCAGCGCGTCAATCACATTGCCGAGCAACTCAGGTGCGCTCTGTGTCATGCTGCCGCCTCGTGGCGCTGGGGCACCGCTGCGCCGTTACGGATCGAGAATCTCCTTCGCGTGTCGTCCCATCGGATGGTATTGTGAAACACCTGCTCGTTCGTTGTCGTGATGAACGACTGTCCCAGCGAATCGATCAGCGCGAGGAGTTTCCGTGCGCGGGTGTCGTCTAATTCCGTAAACACGTCATCGAGCAGGATCACGGGAGTTTCAGCGCATCGTTCGTTGAGATAGAAAAATTCTGCTATTTTCAGGGCAATTAAAAATGTTTTATGCTGTCCCTGAGAAGCATACGCGCGCAGCTGAAGTCCGTTCAACGAAAACGCCGCTTCGTCCCTGTGCGGACCGACCAGGGTGGAACCGATCCTCAATTCGTCCCGCCGTTTTTCCTCGAGCTTTTCCCGCAACCGGCCGTAAATTGTTTCGGCCGAATCGTGCGGCGCAGCCGCGACCTGCGGCATGTACTCCACGGCGGGCGTTTCTGTCTCCTGTGCTACTGCTTCGTACGCCCGCGTAATGAACGGCGCAAACTCTTCAAAGAAGAGTGCGCGTTTCAACAGCACTTTTGCCCCGTGCACGATCAGCGTTTCATCCCACGGCTCGAGCAGTGCAATGTTCACCGTGCCCCTGCTTGCTTCCGACAAAATCTTGTTTCGCTGACGGAGCGCGCGCCGGTATTCAAGCATATCTTCCATATAGACCCGGCTCGACTGCGAGATGACAAGATCCATGAACCGCCGCCTGTCCGACGGCGTGCCGAACGTGATGTTGTTGTTCTCCGGCGATAGAACGACGATGGGAAATTGGCCGATAACGGATGAGAACGTTTCGGGCTCGTTTCCATCGATATAAATTTTTTTTTGATTCGTCCGGGAATCGTAGGCAACGCGAACGTCGTGCTCAATGCCGACGTCGGACAGCAGTGTCCCCCTCACTTCAAAAAAATCTTTTCCCTGCTGCAGTGCGGTAGTGTCGGAGCTTGCGTAAAAACTTTTTGTCAGACAAAGGAACGAAAGAGCTTCCAGAACATTGGTTTTCCCTTGACCGTTGTCCCCCAGGAATGCGTTCGTTGTCGTCCCAAAATCCAGCTCCGTGGAGTCATGGTTTCGAAACTGCCGGAGCTGTGCGCGCACTATTTTCATACGGTATGTGCGGCCCTGTTAATTGTTCAACCTCACCGGCATGATGAGCATCAGCACGTCTTCTTTTTCCCGCTGCGGCCGCGGGGAAACGATGCCTGCCCGCGTCGGCGAACTGAATTTGAACACGGCTTCATCGGATTCAAGATGCGCCAGGACGTCGACAACGTAGCCCGAGTTGAAACCTATTTCCATTTCACCGGATGAATACTCGCACGGAATCGTTTCCCGCGCCTCGCTTCCGAAATCGACATCCTCGGCAGCGATCGTCAATTCATTTTTCGCTAGCGACAGGCGGATCTGGTGCGTTGTCGAACTTGAATAGAGCGACACGCGCCGCACGGACGACAACATCTGGTCCTTGCTGACGACGAGCGTTTTGTCATTGTCGAGCGGGATCACGGTCTCATAATTCGGATAGCTTTCTTCGATCAGGCGGGAAATGAGCGTTGTGCCTTCGAACTGGAACATGATATGGGATTCATTCACTAGAATCTTGCTCTTTCCCTCTTCGGCGAGCTTTGCCACGAGTGCCAGTGCTTTCGACGGGATGACGATATCCTTCTTGAATTTCGGAGACGCAAACGACCTGTTGATCGTGCGAACCAGCCTGTGTCCGTCGGTCGCAACCGCGCGGATCTCCGTCTCTTTGAGCTGGAAGAGCACTCCCATCATCGCCGGCCTCAGTTCATCGGTGCTTACCGCAAACGATGTTTTCCCGATCAGATACCGGAGCATGTCCGCATCGATCCCGATCTCGTTATCTCCCTTGAACTGCGGCACCGTCGGAAACTCTTCACTCGATTCGCCGGTCAGCGAGTATTCTCCGTTTTCCGTCGCCATCTTGATTTTGTTGTTCTCCGTATCGATCGAAAAGACGACCTGGACGTCCGGCAGCGCGCGGATCGTATCGACGATCCTCTTCGCGGGAATTGCGATGACGCCATCCTCCATGCCTTTCACGTTCACGGCAACGGTCATCGAAATTTCAAGGTCGGTAGCGGTGATCTTCAGAACGTTTTTGACGGTTTCAAACAGGAGATTTTCAAGGATGGGGAGGGTTGATCTGGTGGGCACGACACCGATGGTCTTCGACAACGCTTTCTGCAATTCGCTGCTGGTGACGGAAAATTTCATGGAGATCTCCTTGCGTGAAAGGCTTCTGCTGGAATGTTGATTTCTATCTCAGAATATACCAATTTTTTGCACGAAATTCAAGAAAAGAACGGCCTTGGGATGCGCTTTTTGCCCGGAAAATTGCAGGAATCGAAGTACCCTTACGGTTTTAAACGAATCTGAAAAGATTGTCTCACGCAAAGTCGCCAAGACGCAAAAGACTTAATGCGGCTTTGCGACTTTGTATGATGCTTTTTTTCAAATTACTCCTTTCGCGTCAACCAACCGTTCTCCGCCAGCCAGTCTGCCATGCGCTGCGGCCAAGTCTTGATTGAGTTCAGCTGTGAGCGGTCGCCCATGTTGAAACCATGTTTTCCGTGCGCGTAAATATGCGCTTCCATCGGTACTTTTGCCGCCCTGTATTTTTGAATCAACTTCACCACAGGCTCGGAGCAGCATTCGTCATCATTTGCTGCGAGCAAAAATGCCGGCGGAGCGTTCCCCGGCACGACGTCGGGAATTCCAAGCGGCCCCGGATAGATGAGCATCTGAAAATTCGGCTTTGCGTTCAACCGGTCGATTGGGTCGGGCGCGTTCGGGTCGCCCGAGCCGTCGGCGTACGCCACAAGGGCAACGACCTCTCCTCCGGCAGAAAAGCCGAGCATGCCGATGCGCGAAGTGTCGATGTTCCATTCCTTTGCGCGGCTGCGCACCAACCGCATTGCGCGGTACGCATCCTGCTTTACATTGTCCATTGAATAGGGAGAATTCTCTTCGCGGATCAGTCTGTATTTAAGCACGATCGCGGTGACGCCAAGGCCGGTGAGAAACTGCGCAGGGTCGCGTCCTTCGGGATTGATAACAAGCTGGTTGTGCCCGCCACCGGGGCAAATCACCACCGCCGCGCCGTTCGCTTTATCCTTCTCCGGCACATATACCATAAGAGAGGGATTGTGGATATTTTTTACCCACCAGTCTTTTGAAATTTCCGGTTCGTTGCGGCGTGCTTCAAAGCCGGGCGCCCCATTTTTCCAGAGAGGAACAACAAAGTATGTTGCCTGCGAGAATGCTCCGTCGTGAAAGAAAGAAATAAACGCAAGAAGCGCTAAAAGCGCCTTGGATGTTTTGAAGTGTGCCATGATCAAAAATGTGTTTGTGGTTTGAATGATGTAAGAGTAAATCTAGCTCTTCGTTTTTCTTTATGGCGTTTGACCATCCATAGATGACGCTGTGCCGGTTACAGAATCGAATAGAGCTGCATCGTCCTCACGATGAAAAGATTTGCAATAATGAGGTTGATTCCGTGCGCTGTGTAACACAAGGTGCAGTGTATTTTCAACCTGTAGACCAGCGCATGCACCAAATACATTCCCAGTCCGACAGAAAAGATCGAGGCGACAAGGAATAGGATTTCAAATCGTTCGATCGGAATTAAAAGAATCGCCGCATAATACATCACGCCGAGAACGCTGTTCGGGATGCCCAGGATTTTCGCTTCCCGGGTATCCAAAATCCTCATGCATGTGCCCCGTTCCATCCTGCAGAACTGTGGAATCCATCTGCTGTCGGCTTCAACAATTCCAAAGTATACGAGTGAAAAATACGAAGCAATTCCGAGGCCCGCGATCGCGCACGACAAGAGCAGCAACTCAATCATGGTTGAAATTATGAATCCTTCAACCCAGAATCAACATCTACGGAGGTTCCGCTAAAAGCGGCAATTTGATTGCAATTCGCCCTTATATGCGTTGAGGCTGACAGATCGTGCTCTTGTCCAGATGTTTCAATGGTATGTCGAAATCGCGCATCATAAACTTTTTGTATATTGACTCGTCTATATCTGGAGACGGGCAAACTTTACCGATTGATTTTGTGTTATATCTGTAGGGTAAAAGCAAAAATAAATTTCTATTTCGAACGAATAATATACGATATGAGGATCGCGGCATGAGAAAACGTGTTGGGCTTTGGCTTCTTGTAGGAATGATCGCCGGACTTGGCGTGGGGTTCTTCGTCAACGATAACATCTACCTGAAAATCAACAAGAACATGGACGTGTTCGGGCAGGTGTATAAAGAAATTACCACCAGCTATGTTGACGAGATAGACCCTGAAAAGTTCATGCGCGCGGGGATCGACGGGATGCTCGAGACGCTCGACCCGTACACTGTTTTCTACGGAGACAAAGAGGGAGAAGAGATCGACCTTATCACTCATGGTGAATACGGCGGTGTCGGCGTCTCGATCGGTACGCGCGACGGATATATCATCGTCATTGCACCGATGGAGGGTTACTCAGCCCAGAAACAAGGCATCCGTGCGGGAGACCGAATTATTGAAATCGACGGCCAGAAGATTTTTAACACAAATCCGGATTCAGTCCGTACAATGGTGCGCGGCGAACCCGGAACCGAGGTAAAAATGAAGATCGAGCGCGAAGGCGAAAAGCAGCCGCTCGATTTTGTGCTCGTGCGCGAGGAGATTCAGGTGAACAATGTTTCGTACTCCGGATATCTCGGCAACGGCATCGGATACATCCGCCTCGAACGATTCTCGCGGCGTGCCGGAGATGAAGTCCGGCAGGCGCTGAGGGAATTAAAAGCAAAAGGCGATTTGCGCGGCGTGATCCTCGACCTCCGCAATAACCCCGGCGGCCTGCTCGAAGCCGCCGTCGACATCGTCAGCAAATTCAATCCAAAAGGAAGCACCGTTGTGACGACGAGGGGGAGAAGAAGCGAGGACGAAAAAGTATATACCGTGACTGAAGACCCGCTCGCGGGCGACATTCCTCTTGCCGTTCTCATCAACAAGAACAGCGCCAGCGCAAGTGAGATCGTCGCGGGAGCGATTCAGGATTTGGACCGCGGCATTCTCGTCGGCACGCGTTCGTTCGGCAAGGGGCTGGTGCAAACGATCACGCCGCTCGGGTACAATGCATCGTTGAAGATCACGACCGCCCGGTATTACACGCCGAGCGGCCGCAGCATACAGGAGATCGATTACAAACACAGGACGAACGACGGCATCTTCCTTGTTACACCCGACAGTCTGAGACATGAATTCGCGACCGAGCACGGGCGAAAATTTCTGGACGCCGGCGGCATCGCACCGGATTCCACCGTACCCGAAAGCGAACACAGCGCTCTCTCACAAGAACTGATCCAGAAGGCGATGTTTTTCATGTTCGCCACTCATTATGTTTCGCAGCATCCCACCGGAGACGGTGATTTTACCGTTGACGACGCTCTCCTGAAAGAATTCGAAGAGTATGTCAAAGAGAAGAAATTCGAATTCAAAGACGATGCGGAGGGGAAGCTCTCGGAATTGAAGGACGTATTCAAGAAGGAAAAATACGGAAGCACAATGACTGCCTCTCTTGACAATATCGGCGAGCAGATTGAAAAAGAGAAGGCGAGCGCGTTCACTCGTCATGCGGACGAATTGCGTGAAGAACTTCGTGAAGAGATTGTCGAGCGGTACGCCGGCGACAAGGGGCGCATTAGAGCGTCCCTTGATCACGATGTCCAGGTGCAGACGGCGGAGAAACTTCTTGTATCAAAGAGGGTATATGTCGCGCTGCTGAAGCAGGGAAAATGAGTATCGTTGACCAATCCGATTGCCATAAGCAATCGGATTGGCGCTTTTCATGCCCTGATCTGGTTGTTTACTGCATCAAGATATTTTTCCATCCTTCCCAAAAACACGAGGTAGGCGTTCATCCAGTCGGTGGGGGTAACAGGTTTTTTTCCGATGCAGTCGTTGAAAATTCTCTGCACGCTCTGCGCGAGTTTGTGTTTTCCCACCTCCACGACGAATTCAAGATCGGAATGGTAGTACATATAGATATCTTGAATATCGTTTGAGATCTTGGCATCCACTTTCGCCTTCGTTGCCAGCGGGTGATTGACCTTCTGAGCGCTGGATGATTCGTAGATCAGCACATTCCACATATCCATCACGTTTTTGAAATCATTCTCGTTTTCGCACTCCAGCTCCGGCAGTGACAACGAGTACCTCGCTGTTTCAAGAGTCGTTTTGTAGAGCGGGAATCCCTCCAGATATTGCGCGACAATATTGATCACTTCGCGTTTTGCCAGCACGCGCAGAATGACCGAGCGCATGTCGTTCCTCAATTTCCGGTCGGCCACGGCAATAGATTGCTGTGTGCCGGCCTTTGCCTGGTCCAGCGGAGACAGTTTTGCCCGCTCAAGCTTTACTGTATAGTCGGCCGATTTTTTTTGCTCCGTGGTGGAAGACAGCACTGCCTTCCGAATTTCCAGAGAGAGCTCATCGTAGCGGCGAGCGCCGTTGGGAATATTGCCGATGCTCTCCGATCGGCTCTTGAAAACTCCGAGCAACGTCGTGACCAATCGGTCCTTGTATAATTTGTTGAAGTGCGGCAGGTCGGCGATCACATACAGATCTTCTCCGACGGTCGAGAGAAGTGTGTTGAACGTGTCCGCAACACGAACAAGGCCGGACTTCTTATCGTCGAGCGACCGAAGCGTGAAGTCGAGTCCGGCAACCGTGGTATCAAAAATAACCGTTCGTTTTGTGCACAGCCGTATCGACCCGAGCGCAGCGATCTCAATGTCGTTCATTTGATGCGCCTTCAGCGCTTCGCGCACGTAGGTCACCTGGCCGCTTGGCGGGGCGACGATGAGAATATCCGATTGCGATGTCGTTCCGTTCACAAGCGCATGCTTGACGCATTCGATCGTGCGTTTTGCATTCCCTTCGTTAAAAGGAAGAATTTTTTTCTTCCCAAGATATTGCGCGGACAATGAACGCATTTCTTCCGTGTTGACAAAAAATATTCTCCCCTTCGTTCCCTGCGGGATCGGCGTCTGGTACAACGCCGACGCCAGGCATGACTCGAACAGCGACGGCGGATATTCCGGATTGGTCAATTCACTCGCGGTGTTGTCCGGAAGCGACCCAACAGTAAACCGGCGATGATCGCTTTCTTCCTGTTGATAGAACGTGAAGTAATTCTTCTGCAGCCACTTCCGGGCGGCCGCAAGCTGGGAAACCGACTGCGGCGGTTGTTCGGTAATATCGGCAAGAATAAAACATTGCTCCTTCGCTTGCGAAGCGCACCAAAAAAATTCGGCAAGGTTCAGCGCGTGCGCATCGTCGATGCAGACGGCGTCGAATTCTCCAAGCTGCGATCGTTCAAACTTCAACGCTTCGTGAACAGTCATTGCAACACACCGTGCTTCGGCGGTGGTTGAAGGAATCGTCGTCTGGAGTGATAGCTGCGCCGATACGAGCTTTTCGATTTCCTTCTTTTCCTTCAACGGAACGGGAAGCTGCGTTTCCTTTTTAAACTGCTCTTTTACGAGAGTCGCAGCGTGCTGTTTGAGGCGTTCAACGAGAGCAAGTTTGTCCTGAACCTGGAATTGCGCTGAATCGATGTCGGCCTTATTGATGCCTTGCTTCATCCGTTCGAGCATGGATGCGCTTTGCAGCCGCTGCAGACGGGATTTCAATTCCTCCGCTTCTGCTGATGCGTCTTCTATCTGACGCTGTTTTTCTTCCTGCTTTTTCAGCAGTCCATCAATACGATCGTATTCATGTTCAGCAGCAATAATCTTTACGAGTTTCTTCAGCCCCGCTCCGTAGGCCGGGTTCTCGGCTGCTCTCATTCCATATAACGCCATCGGAAGCGGAGAGAGCGAGCGAATTCCGGAATCTATCACAACGACGGATTCTTCTGCAACGGCGGAATTCAGCGCCGCAACCTCCAGCATGCAATCGTGCAGGCCTTCCGAGGAGGACGTAAGGTACAACACCCTTTTCCCTTCCCTGAGTGCGTTCAGCATCAAGGAAGAAGCGACTCCTGTCTTACCCCTCTTCCTTTCGCCGATAACAACAGAGATCGTGCGTGCAAGAGATTTTCTGACTGCATTTCTCTGAGACTCCGTAAAGGTCGAAGGGAAAATGGGGTCCTTCGATGTCGGCCGGGCGTTATCCGAGAAATCTCTGTTGAAAAGCCGGGAAAGAATATTCTTTTGTTCGATCGCTTCATAGCGCTTCGCGAGGAGTTCTATCTCTTCCGATGGATTCCATGCGCACGTCATTTCGGAGATTATTTCTCCCGCGTCAAGCGGAATGAGGAAAAAAACAAACTGGTGGTGGACGTCGGCAACGAGAGCGGGAAACGAAAACTGGAATTTCGTGCCAAGAGTGCAGCGGACGCTGAGCGACGGTTCAAAGAGGAAGTTCTCGGGTATTTCAAAGCGGTACAATGCGCTCTCATCCGAAACCGATATTCTGATTCCGTTCATCAGCGTCGACTCCTTCGGAAAAACACTTCGAGCCTTCAACTCGTCCGAGAGGGCTTGTTTGATGTGAGCTATGTGTTCGCCGATTGGTTCCACTACAGAGCTTTCATTATTGTATAATCGCTATTCAAAAAAGTTCTTTCTCGGGCAATGCTGCGGCAGCAACGAGGCGGGATGTTCCTATTTTTTTAATTTGCCCGTCACCAGCTTTTGAACATACTCAAAATCCGTTTCGTTGTGAACGAAGTCGAGATTGTCGCTTTCGACGATCAACAGCGGCCCGAGCGTATACCCTGTGATCCAGGATTCGTAATGTCTGTTGAGCTGTTCCAGGTATTCCGTTTTGATGCTTTGTTCGTAGGACCTGCCCCTTTTTAGAATTTGCTTTTTCAGCGTGTCCACAGAAGCGCGGAGATAGATCATCAGGTCCGGCGGACGAAGGTATTCCGTCATCACGCGATACAGCGCAACATAGTTTTCGTAATCGCGTTTGTCCATGTTGCCAATGTCATGAAGATTGCGGGCAAAAATTTCTGCGTCTTCATAAATAGAGCGGTCCTGGATGACCGAGTCCGGCGATTCAACGATCTGCTTGTGATTGGTGAATCGGTGCGAAAGAAAATAGATCTGCAGATGGAACGACCATCGTTTCATATCTCCATAGAAGTCGGCCAGGTACGGGTTATCTTCAACCGATTCAAAATACGGCTTCCATGAAAAATGTTCTCCAAGCATCGTCGTGAGAGATGATTTGCCGGAACCGATGTTCCCTGCAACGGCAACAAATGTTTTTTTCTTATTACTCTTCATAGTTCATGTTCCATGCTGATTTCCCGCGAATAACGTGCGCGGCATAAACGGAGAGAATGTTTTCTGCTGTTTCGTGCTTGCCACTTAATGGATATCCTGTTTATAGACTTTTCCGTCTTTCATGACAAATGAAATCCTTTCGAGAGCCGAAATATCCTTTAAGGGATTGTCGGCCACGGCGACGATGTCGGCGAACGCGCCTGGCGAAATCTCGCCGAGTTTGCCCGACATATCGAGAAGGCCGGCAGCAACGGTCGTCGCAGATTTAATGGCCTGCATCGGCGTCATGCCGAACTTTGTCATATATGAAAATTCTTTTGCTTCGTTCTCAGTCCAAGCAAATCCGCCGACGTCTGTTCCGAACGCGATCTTGACCCCTGCTTTCAGCGCTTTGCCGAACACCGCCGGCAGGACATCGTTGAAGGCTTTGTTGATCGGATTTCCGGCGGCGGCTCTTCCTTCCGCTACCCATACGTTCACATAAATTGTCGGACACCAGTACACGCCTTTCGCCGCTAACAACTCGATGCATTCGTCATCCATGCCGAACCCGTGTTCAATGGAACTCGCTCCTGCGTTCACGGAAGCGATGATGCCGTCGCGCGTGACAGCGTGCGCCGCAAATTTTTTGTGCTCTAACCGTACTTCATCGCCGATGGCGTTGATCTCATCCAGAGAAAAATTGGGAAGACCGCGAAACGACCCGTCGGGCAATCGATAATAGCCCCGGTCGGCATAAATTTTTATCCAGTCCGCACCGTACGAAATTTGTTCCCGCACCGCGCGACGCGCTTCATCGGCGCCGGTGACCTCCTGCACGCCTTTCGGCACTGAAAGCTCCCATGCATATGCGCTGTTGCGCAGAGGATAGTGGCCCGTGGTATTGATGGACCGCGTGGCAACAAACATCCTCGGCCCGTCAATGATGCCGTTGTTGACCGCTTTCTTCAAATCAACATCGGCGTACATCGCTCCTTCGCTCTCGAGGTCACGGATTGTCGTGAACCCGTGCATGAGCGCTGTTTTGCACGATACCGTCGCGCGAAGCGTACGGTATGGAATCGATTCCTTCAGTATCTGATCAGCATAATCTTCTTCCGTAATGTCTCCCTGCAGCAGCACGTGCGTGTGTGCATCGATGAGTCCGGGAAGAACCGTAGCATTCGAAAGATCTATCACAACTGCGTTTGGAGGGATTGAAATATCCTTTCCTGCACTTTTGATCTTGTTCCCTTCAACAAGAATCACTGCATTCTCAATCGGCGTGTCGGATATGCCGTCGATGAGCCTGCCGCAGCGAATTGCCGTGAGTTGTTGAGAGAACGTTATTGAAGAGAAGGTCGCGGCGAAAACCACGATCGAGGCAGTCATGCGGCGGGCATCGACGAAAATCTCAGCCGGAAACTTCTTCATCGTGAAATGTTCTCCAGTCCTGCCGCCGCTGAATCGATCAACGACGCCTCTCCTTCGATCACCCGGGCGACTTTGACGATCTGCTCGTCCGCCATTTTCCATTCCTTCTGGTCGATGGCTTCGCGCACCGCCGGAATTGTTTTAACGCCGTAGCCGGTGTAAAACCCGGGCGCGTAAATTTGATGCCTGAACCACGGGCGTCCCGGCAGGCCTTCGGTCGTCGTAAGCCTGCGTTCGCTTTCTATCAGTTTCTTGTTGACCGCCTGGAAGGATCCCGATTTCTTTTGTGTGATGCCTGCTGCAGCCTTGTCATACCTCTCAGAGCATCGCGCGAGAGAATCAACAGCGTTCTGCAGCGGAGCAAAATTCAAATACGGCGGAAGTTTCTCCGGCAACGGCGGCACCGATTGTACTTTCGGGTCTGCCGTCGCTGAATACACTCCCTCTTCAATTTCCTTGTTTCGCTCGCGAATGTCGTCCTGCTTGGCTGCCGCTAACTTTTGGAGCTCGTCTAAATATTTTCGCACTTCCTGGGAAAACCCTGTAAAAGAGTACGGAAGCAATTCTGCATCCGCCATGCGCATGACTGCCGTGCCGGCGGTCTGTGCGAGTGCGCGGCCGTAGATGAAACCGGTGTCGCAGAAATGAGTGTAGTAATAAAAATCATCGTACACGGAATGGTAGTTCCCGCCTCCGCCTTCTCCGCCGTAACCGATATTGAGAGACGCAATACCGCAATGATCGAGGAACGCGCTGTAATCCGAGCCGGAGCCAAGCGCGCTAATTTTTAAATCTCCGCGCGACCTGATCTCCCGGCGTTCGTCGGCTGAAGAGGCATGGGAGATCTGCAGCAGGTATGAACGTTTCCACACGGAAATATTTTTTTCGGGGTCGTTGATATCCCGCATGACCGCGTTGATGAATTTCTCCAGCGTGTGCGACCCGCCGACAAAAATGTAGCCCCGTCCGTTTGAATCGGAGTTTATATAGATGGCTCCTTTTTGCTGAAGTTCGTCGGCATGAGTTTCCACCCATTCCGTCGAACCGAGGAGGCCTTCTTCCTCGCCGTCCCATGCACAATAGATGATTGTTCGTTTCGGCTTCCAGCCCTGTTTCAGAAGTTCGCCGAATGACCGGGCTTCTTCCATCAAACAGACTTGCCCCGAGATCGGGTCTTCAGCGCCGTTGACCCATGCATCATGGTGATTTCCCCTGATCACCCATTCGTCCGGAAATTCGGAACCGGGTATTTTAGCAATCACATCGTAGATCTTTTTTTGATCCCAATTGAACTGCGCTTTAAGATGTACCTTTGCATCGCCCGGACCGATATGGTAGGTTATCGGAAGAGCGCCGTGCCATTCGGCCGGCGCAACCGGCCCGTTTAAGGCGGCGAGAAGAGGCTGGGCATCGGCGTACGAAATCGGCAGCACGGGAATTTTTGTGAACACCTTAACATCTTTCATCGCGAGGCGCTTAGCCCCGGGAGTTGCACCGATTCCAGGGGTGAGCGGGTCGCCCGGATACTGCGGCATGTCCATGACGCTCCCGCGCTGCACGCCGTCCGGAGGACGGTAGCCCCCTTTCGGAAAAATATCTCCTTCGGCATAACCGTCTCCGGCAGGGTCGGAATAAATGAGACATCCGACGGCCCCATGTTCTGCTGCGACCTTCGGCTTTATGCCGCGCCACGATGCGCCATACCGCGCGATCACGATGCAGCCCTTCACGGAAATCCCCATCCGGTCGAGCTTCTCGTAATCGTCCGGTATGCCGTAGTTGACGTAGACGAGCGGTGCAGTGACATCCCCGTCAATCGAGTACGCGTTGTACGTCGGCAGCTGCTCGTCGGTTTGGTTGGACGTCGGGTCTTCGCTGAGTCCCGGTTCTTTCAGCTTCGCGGCAAATCGTACGGGGGCAATGAGCTCTACGGCGCGCTCTTTCGGGGTCGGGAAGAGAACTTCGAATGTTTCGATGTGTGCGTCGAGCCCCCATTCCGTAAACTTTGAGAGTATCCATTCCGCATTTTCTTTGTCGTACGCCGATCCAAGGTGGTGCGGGCGGGCGGAAAGTTTTTTCATGTACTCGCGCAGGTTCTCCGGTTTCGGACTTGCACAAAATTTCTCCTCCCACCCACGCTGGGTTTGAGAAAGCAGTGCGCCGGCAGAGAGCATAGATAAAAAAACAAAGACTGCGCGCTTCATTCATTCCTCCAAAGACAAGTTTCGCCTCACTGAAGCAGAACAACCATCCTTCTTCTTATTTCGACAGGGAATATCAGCTTTCTTGTTTTAACATTCAAGGCGGGGGATAAAAAAGGCGAGACAAAATTTTGCCTCGCCTTGATTGTACACACTGCGCTTACTTTTTAGCGATGACCATCCCAGCCGTCGTCGCCTCTCCCATCCGGAAAATTTCTGTCCCGCGGAACAGTCACCGTAACGGATGCATTCGCGGTTCCCGCAGAATTTGTCGCGGTGATTGTGAATGTATATTGCCGTCCGTCTCTGTCAAACCATAAGCTCCTGTCTTTTAACTTTAAATTAAGCGAATATGATCCAGCAGGCACTGTTCCAGCATAGTGGATTTGGTTGTACTCATCTACTAATTGATAACTCGCACCCCCCGCAGAATTCACGACGAGGCCGCTGAATGTAACAGTCACCCATTCACCTTTGCGGAACCAGAATGGAGAATGTGAAGCTGTGGCCGTAACCGTGGGCGCAACAACAGAACTCAGTGTAATAGAAATGGGCGTGGATGCCGTCCCTTCCGGCAGCCCCGCAAGAATTCCGGCCACTGTCACGCTATAGCTTCCGGCCGGCACGTTTGTCAGCACAAGCTGCTGTGAATAAAAAATTGTATCAACGAACGGACTGCCGTTTGCCAGGACAACAACATGGTAGTCGATTGCAAAGGTCACTGAATCCCATGATATGGTGACCGTGGTCCCATTCACAACGGCCGTGACATTTGCCGGCGAGGAGATGTTTTTATGCAGCACTTTTGCAGTGCCATTGCCCGTGGAAGCACCTATGCTCGAAACAGGATCCTGTGTTTCAGTGTTGCATCCCCAGTTTAGTAGTCCGACCGCGATTGCAATCAACAGTACAAAAGAGAATTGGTACTTCATGTAGGCATCCTTCCGTTTTTAATGGTTCCAAATTGTATGTCAAGATTTACAGATTGGCGCCAAAAATCAAGGGGATTTTTGAGAAGGTGTGAAAACAATTGCTGGACTTGGGTGACTCGTTGATACTATTCAACCATCTTACATGCCGAAACGCTTGCACTCAAACTCGAACAACAACAATTGTTGCATCGTCGGCGAATTCTTTGTTTACCGTAAACGTTCGCACGGATGCCATAATGGAATTGCTGAGCGCCTCCGAGGATCCCCGTTCTGTATCGCTGATCAATTCCTTCAACCGTTCGGAGCCAAATTGTTCTCCCTTGTCGTTCACCGCTTCCGTGATCCCGTCGGTATAGAGAATGAGAACATCCCTATGGTGAAAGTGAACCGCTTGCTCCGTGTACTGCGTGGACGGCTGCACCGCGAGGGCAAGGTTCGGCGTGCGGATTTCAACGATGGCGCCGTCGGATTTTTGAATCAAAAAAATCGGCGGATGCCCGGCTGTCGCAACATGCGCTGTCATCGACCGCTTGTCGAGAAGAAGATACGCGAACGAGACGAACATTTTCTTATCCGTCACCTGGTACACGGCATTATTTAAATTGAACAGCAGCTCCGACGGGACGGTTGTATGATGGAGTTCTGTATGGAGAGCGCTCTTTGTCATCGCGGAAAGGATGCCGGCGCCGACGCCATGTCCCGAGACATCGGCGATGACAATAATTGCTTCGTCGTCAGAAATTTTTATCATGTCAAAATAGTCGCCGCCGACCTCCGTCGCCGGCACAGTGGCTCCCGCCGCTTCGCACCAATCGGTCTTGAACGCCGTTGACGGCTGCAATGATTGTTGGATTCTTCGGGCCACGGCAACCTCAGTTTCAAGCCGGGCGCGTTTCTTGTTTTCCTCTCCGACAACTCTCAAGAAAAGAGTGTAGCCCGCCGAAAGAAGACAAATCGCAACGACCCCGAACAATGGACGGCGAACGTCGATGCGGTCGATCTCTTGCTGGGTAAAAGTGAAAAGATGGTCTGCCGTTAAGATTCTTGATTCTTCAACACGGCCGAAAATAAATTGCTCCACCTTATACTCTGCCATCATCGCGCACACAATGAATGCGATAAGGAGGGTAAGGACGAAGGGTTTTCTTATAAACAAAATAATACATGCCGACAGCGATCCGCTCAACACGGTGAGATAGATGAACATAAACCAAGAACCGGGCAGAATGCTCGAGTCCATCAGCATTGTCAACGGTCCAATCGTTGCGAACAAAAAGAAAACCGCAAGAGCAAGACGGCGCAGGTCTTTCGGCTCCATCGATTTCCACAAGTTCATCGGAGATTTCTTCTGCGGCATAGAATTATCCGTTCTTAGGTTATTCTATTACGGAGGGAGAGGTAGTTCTGTTGCGGGAATATAGCGGAATGCCGAACGAATCGCAAATGACAGCGGGTTGGCTTCAAGCCGTCCGATTGCTTATTGCAATCGGATAGATTACTCCGCCGTTTCGACCTTTTTCTTCGACGCGCGATTCCGTTCGTTCGCCCCCAAAATTTTCTTGCGGAGACGGATCGACTTCGGCGTCACTTCGACGTATTCATCGTCGCCGATCCATTCAATCGCCTGCTCCAGCGTTAATATATGCGGCGGTTCAAGCCGAACGGCTTCATCGGAGCCCGATGCGCGCATATTGCTGAGTTGTTTCGATTTGCAGACGTTGACCGTCATATCATGTTCTCGCGAGTTTTCTCCGACGATCATGCCCGGGTAGACGCGCGCTCCCGGTTCGACAAAGAAGGTCGAGCGTTCCTGTAATTTCCACATTCCGTACGCGACCGCTTCGCCGGATTCCATCGCTATAAGCGCGCCTTTGGTGCGATGCTCAAGCTCCCCTTTGAATGGTTCGTAGCCGTGGAAATTGTGGTGGAGAATTCCTGTACCTTTTGTCTGCGTCATGAACTCGTTGCGGAACCCGATCAAGCCGCGCGACGGCACAAAGAATTCGAGCCGGGTGTTTCCGTTCGACGAGATCATGTTCTTCATTTCACCTTTGCGCCGTCCCAGATTCTCGATGACCGTACCGACAAATTCATCGGGCACGTCGATAATGACATGTTCCATCGGTTCGGAAAGGACGTCCGCAATATTTTTGTAGATCACTTCGGGGCGGGAGACCTGCAGCTCAAACCCTTCGCGGCGCATATTCTCGATCAGCACGGAAAGATGGAGTTCGCCGCGGCCGCTCACGCGGAACACGTCCGGCGAATCGGTCAGTTCAACACGCAGGCTGACGTTCGAGCGGAGTTCGCGAGCGAGCCGCTCCCCGAGATTCCGCGTCGTGACGTACTTCCCTTCCTGTCCGGCAAACGGAGAGTTGTTCACGACAAAGTTCATCGAGATCGTCGGTTCCTCGATAGCGACGAACGGCAGAGGCGTCGGGTCGGCTGCATCGGCGATCGTTTCTCCGATGTCGACGTCTTCCATTCCGGCAATCGCGATGATATCGCCGGCACTCGCCTGCTGCGTTTCGATGCGTTTCAAACCTTCAAATGTGTAGATCTTTGTCACGCGGGCGTTCTCCGCAGTACCGTCGCGATGGATGATCTTCATCGGCGAGCCGAAGCTGATCGTGCCGCGGGATATTTTTCCGATCCCAAGCCTGCCGAGATAGTCGTTATAGTCAATGGTCGTCACAAGCATTTGAAACGGCTCTTCGCTGTTTCCTTCCGGCGGCGGGACTTTATTGATGATCGCTTCGAAGAGGGGTTCAAGGCTGGTGCTCTCCTGGTCGAGCTCCGTTTTCGCTATTCCCTGTTTTGAGATAGCATAGATCGTCGGGAAATCCAGCTGCTTATCGGTAGCGCCGAGCGAAAGAAAGAGTTCGAACACTTCGTCCAGCACTTCATGAGGGCGTGCGTCCTTCCGGTCGATCTTGTTGATGACAACGATCGGCTGGAGATGCAGGTCGAGAGATTTTTTCAGGACAAACTTGGTTCCGGGCAGAGGGCCTTCGGCGGCGTCGACAAGAAGCAGGACGCCGTCCACCATTTTCAACGTCCGTTCGACTTCGCCGCTGAAGTCAGAGTGCCCCGGCGTGTCGACGATGTTGATCTTGATTTTCGTCTTCGAATTTTTCGGCTGGTAGAATACCGACGTATTCTTGGCCAGAATCGTGATGCCGCGTTCCTTCTCGAGGTCGTTTGAGTCCATGACCCGCGTAACCATCACCTGATTTTCGCGGAATGTTCCGGTTTGCCGCAGAAGCTGGTCGACGAGCGTGGTCTTCCCATGGTCAACGTGGGCAATAATAGCGATGTTGCGGATATCTTCTCTTCGGATCATGGAGTTGGGGTCGGTGAATAAAAGCCGTAGGGGCGACTCACTGTCGCCCCTACAAATTTTCGAAGCGTTTAATTCTTCCCTTAATATACGAAAATTAGAATCGGAATCCAAAGCGCCGGGGATAATCCGGTTCGGCAGTTAAGCCGTCAAACTTTACGGAGGTTTCTCAACAAACACATACAATTGTGAATGGATGCCCGGCTTAGTGAGATAACCATCGGAACGTTGTCGCATCAATTATTCGGCGCGCCGCTGAGGATCCATTGGCGAATTGCGTCAATGCTGTTTTGCGGAAGTTTATCGTTCGCTTTCGGCATTATTTCCCCTTGGTTAGTATCCGGCGCGATAATTTTTATGAAGAGGATGCTGGAGTCAGGGCTTCCAGGTTTCACGCGCAAAAATGGGGGAATGTTTTTCCTGTCGGCTGTGCTCCGAACACCGACTAACTGCGCAAACGACTTTCCTGCGATAAGGCTGAGGTCGCCCTTCTTTCCGCTTCCATGGCAAGAAGGAACGTTGCAGCTTTCATCGAAAATTTCCTTTTGGATCGCGGAGAGTTTCGGTTCTACCTTTTGTCCAGATACGTTTGATCTGCACGAAAAAAGTCCCATACTAAAAAGGATAATAGATAATAGCAGCGCTCTTTGTGTCAAATTAAAACACCAAGTTTATCTATAAAAAAAGTCATAGTTTTATAAAATAAAAATTTCTGTGAAGAGTTTCAACGTGAAGCCGGTTGTTCGCGTTCGCCCATTGAATAGGTAATCGAAAATTTATTCTTTCGTTTGCATCCTTCTCGGACTTTCGCTACTTTTCGTCCGCAGTGCGCGATCGACTCGGACAACCTTCTTTTACCAGGCCATGACCAGACTTCTTTGCATTTTTGTAATTCTCATCGGAGTTTCTTCATTGCCACACGCTCAAACATCTGATTCACTACGCCGGCGGAATTTTTCCGCCCGCAACGCGCGTCCTTCAGAAGAATGGGTCCGCCGCGGCGTCATTTATGAAGTGAACACGCGGTCGTTTTCTCCCGCAGGAAATTTTGCAGGAGTTGAAAAGCGGCTCCCTGAATTGAAGAAACTCGGCGTGACCATTTTGTGGATCATGCCGATCCATCCCGTCGGCGTGCTGAACCGCAAGGGGACACTCGGCAGCCAGTATTCAGTGCAGGATTACTATGCCGTCAATCCTGAATTCGGAACCATAGACGATTTTCAACGCCTAGTCAACAGCGCGCACAAACTCGGTTTTCATCTCATCATCGACCTTGTTGCCAACCATACCGCATGGGACAGCAAACTCATCAAAGAGCATCCGGATTGGTTTACAAAAGACAGTTCGGGGAAGATCGTACCGCCAAATCCGGACTGGACCGACGTGGCCGACCTCAATTATTCACAGCCAGGCCTGCGCCGTTATATGATCGAGATGATGAAATATTGGGTCCGCGATATCGGCGTGGACGGATACCGATGTGATGTGGCGGAACTTGTGCCGCTGGATTTTTGGGAAGACGCACGCGCCGCGCTGGACAGCATCAAACCTGTGATGATGCTGGCCGAGGGGGCGTATCCTCAGCATCACCTCAAGGCGTTCGACGCATCATACGGCTGGAATACGTACTGGGTATTAGCGCCTGTTGTAAAGGGGAAGAAATCTGTCCTTGCCATCGATACGGTCCTCAGCATTGAGAAGGCAGCGTACCCGGAAGGTTCGCTGCGGATGCGTTTCAGTTCGAACCACGATGAAAACGCCTGGGACGCGCCCGACGTGAAAAAATTCGGCCGCAAGGGAGCAATGCTCGCGGCGGTGGTCGTTAATACGCTGCCGGGAATTCCGTTGCTGTATAACGGACAGGAAGTCGGCAGCCCGAAGAGGCTTAAGCTCTTTGAAAAAATTCCTATCGATTGGAGGGGCGGGAATGAATTCCGAAAACTCTACTCTGCTCTTTTCGAACTTCGAAAAAAAGAACCGGCATTCTCCGATGGATCGATGCTGCGCATTCCCACCTCAAACTCCCGGCAGGTCTATGCCTTTGCACGCATGTCGGGCGCGGACAAATTTCTTGTGCTGATCAATGTCGGCGCGAAAGCATTCAGCGGTTCGCTGGACGTCACGTCTCTCGAACTTACAACGCACAGCCATGTCACTCTTACCGACATGTTCACAAAGAAAAACACGATGACCGCCGTACCTGCGTCAAATCGAATATCTGTCAAGATTCCTGCGATGGGATTTCGCATTCTTCGTTTAAAATAAACGCTGCACTATGACGACAATTCAACAGCGAGACCGGCTTGTCTCTCTCGACGCTTTCCGGGGAGCCACGATCGCCGGAATGATCCTTGTCAATAATCCGGGCACATGGGGGGCAATTTATCCGCAGCTGGAACATTCAGCATGGAACGGCTGGACTTTCACTGACATGATTTTTCCATTTTTCTTGTGGATCGTCGGAGTTGCTATTACGATATCGCTCGCCCGGCGGCAGGAGCGCGGGGACACGACGAGAATTCTTCTTCTGCAGGTTGCGAAACGTTCGGTGATCATTTTCGGGTTCGGATTATTTCTCTCGGGTTTCCCTTATTTCAATCTCTCCACAATTCGAATTATGGGGGTCCTTCCCCGAATCGCAGTGTGTTATTTCGCTGCATCGCTTTTGGTCCTCTACACAAAAAGCGTCCGCGTTCAGGTCTGTTGGCTGGCGGGCCTTCTTGTATCGTACTGGCTGTTAATGAAGTTTGTTCCCGTTCCCGGTCTAGGCGCCGGCGTTTTGGAAAAAGGGAAAAACCTATCGGCCTACGTCGACTCGCTTCTCCTCTCCGGACACATGTGGTCGCAGACCAAGACATGGGACCCGGAGGGAATTGTGAGCACGCTCCCGGCCATCGCCACGGCAATCTTCGGTGTTCTGACCGGCCGCTTCCTTCGTTCGGAGCGGTCGAAGGAAGAAAAAACTGCATGGATGTTCGTTGCAGGAAATATTCTTCTCCTCGCCGGAGCAACGCTCGACATGTGGATGCCGATCAACAAGAGCATCTGGACGTCGTCGTACAGCATCTTCATGGCGGGCTGGGCGCTGGTCTGCTTCTCAACGTTCTACTGGCTTATCGACGTCAAAGGATATTCACGGTGGGCAAAACCGTTCATCGTTTTTGGAATGAATGCGATCGCGGTATACGTTTTTTCGGAATGGTTCGGAAAACTGTACGATTCCGTGATCGTGTTCAAGCAGCCGGATGGTTCTGAACTTTCGCTGCAGGAAACCATCTTCAAAAATATTTTTGCGCCCCTTGCAAGTCCCGTCAACGCCTCGTTGGTCTTTGCACTTTCGTACTTGCTGTTTATTTTTCTTATTGCGTGGATCTTGTGGAAGCGAAAATGGTTCTTGCGGGTGTAACTCACTTATAAGCTGTCGGATATCTTCTTGATTGACGCTGACATTTTACGATTTCACGGATAGGTATCGGACAGCTCCTCGGCATTCACATCGCCTTGACTTTGAGAATTAAAATGAAGAACTTTTTAAAGTGTCCTTGAAGTTTCTCAATCTGACTATTATTCGGCGTTACGGAGGCATGTATGGCAACAGAATCTCAGGAAAATAAGGGCTTGCAGTGGAAGTGGATCGGCATCGGCACGCTCATTGGCGTAGTGCTTACAACGCTTCTGTTCCAGATCATGTCCGACACGTTCAACTCCTTCTACATTCCTCTTTTCATCGGCCTTCTCTCGTACGTCATCATGGGAATCATTATCGGCTACAAATCGCCGGGCTACACGATCAAAGAGCCTGCGATCGGCGGTGTGTTTGCGATGGTCATCACGATGGCGATTCTCCATTACGTGTTCGACTACAATCCGCCCGAGGGACAGATGATCGCCGCTCCTATTATCGCTTTCTTTCTCGCGCTTCTCGGCGGCTGGGTCGGCGAAGAATTGCAGGGTTCTCAGCAGCGGGCGACAGAAAGCAAAACGATCGCCGGTCTGGAATGGGCGTGGGTTATCGCGGGTACCGTTATTGGATTCATTCTCAACAACTTTTTTGTCTACGGCTTGTTCGCACTGCTGCGATTCGGGGTGGCCGGCATACTGATCTCGCTCGGCGCGAGTTTTGTGATCGCCGGTATCATCGTGGGCTATAAATCTCCAGGCGTGACCATTAAAGAAGCAGCTCTTGCGGGAGTGCTCGGAGTTATTTTGAATTTCCTTTTCATTTATTTCGGGTTCGGGGCGATGCTTGATACGCAGTACCTCGTCATCGGACTCATCGGGGGCTTCATTCTTTCATTTGTCGGTGGATGGATCGGTGAGGAGATGCAAAAGCGGAAGGAAGCTAAAGCAGTAAACAATAAGCTGTAAACAGTAAGCAGCGAGAAATTTTCTTCTCACACAAAAAGAGGGCTCATACTATATATGAACCCTCTTTTTATTTATGTACCGTAATGTGGACCGACGGTATTGGGAGCGGCTTACCGGCTCGGCGGCTTCGGTAAATTCTTTGCCAATCTGTTCATGATTCCACCCGACCTCTTTTTTTCCGACACCTTCTGAAGCGGTGTGTTGTCGTGCTGTTTGTTCACGAACACCTGCTGTCCTATCGCGAGAAGGTTGAAGACAAAATAATAGAGGTTCAATCCCGACGGCAGGTTGTTGAACAGCAGCGTCATCATCACAGGCATCATCCATACCATCGCCTTTTGGCGCGGGTCATTCACCGTCATTTTTTGCTGGATGAACATCGTTATGCCCATCATCAAGGCGAGTCCGCTGATGTTGTGGACGCCGACGAGGGGAAGCGTGAACGGCAGGTCGACGATCACGTCCGGCACCGACAAGTCTTTTATCCACCAGACAAAACTCGCCTGCCGCAGCTGGATCGAATTTGAAAAGAGCGCATAGAGTGCATACAGGATCGGCAGCTGCAGGAGCATCGGAAGGCATCCGCCGGCGGGGTTCACGCCGTAATCCTTGTAGAGCTTCATGATCTGCATGTTCATCTGGTTCGGATCGTCTTTGTACTTCGTCCGAATCTCTTCCATCAACGGCTGCAATGCCTGCATCTTCTTCATCGACTTCATGCTGCTCCGCGTGAGCGGATGGAGCGCCACTTTCACGATGATGGAGAAGAGAATAATAATGATGCCGTAGTTCGAAATAAAGATGCGCAGGAAATTGAACAGCGGAATAAACAGGTACACGGTAATCGGTCTGATCCATGACCAGCCGAGGCTCATAATGTGATTGAGGTCGTGGCCGTAGCTCTTGATGATATCGTAGTCGAGGGGTCCAAGGAAAAGGGTGAAATGCGATACCTCTTCATCCGTGTTCTTAAACGGAAGTTTTAATCCGATAGAGTAATGTTCGACGATCCCGTGATTCTGGGCGGCTTCGCATCGTCCTTCAAGGTATGCGCCGTCTGCTTTCTTGTCGTCGGAGATCAGCACCACCGCAAAATATTTGTTCCGTGTTGCAACCCATTCCGTTGAGCCGTTGGTATTCGAGATCGGGTTCTCTCCCGGCTTTGCGGCGTCTACTGTTGCGACTTCTCCGCCGGCATACGAGAACGCTTCCGCCTGGCGCGATTCATCGATGCTGTTGTGCTCGACATACCGCACGCCGTTCTCCCAGATCACCTGGTACTCGTAGTTTGCGATGATCTCCTGCATGCCAAGGAACTTCACTCCGACATCCAGGCCGTACGAATCATTTTTGAAGTGAAGAGTTTTGACAATCCGGCCGTTTCCGGCAACGAGGACAAAATCGATTGTGTACTCTCCTCTGCCCGTCAAACGAATTTTACCAGAAGGGGGAAGGGTCGCATCAAAAAACAGACCTTTCGTGTTGATGAGTTTTCCTTCTGTTGAAGTGAACAGGAGGCTGAAGTCTCCGCCCGAAGCGTTCTCGACAAGCTGAACCGGGTACTGGTCCCATGTTTTATAGTTCTTCAGCTCGAAGCTTTTGATGACGGCGCCCTTCGTTGAGATCTCCGCCGTGTAGAGGTCTGTTTCAATTGTGATGATGCGTTCATTCCCGGTCGACGCGGGGGAAAAATATTTGCCGAGAGAGTCTTGGGGCGAGGATGTTTGCAGTTCTGTTTTGATCTCAACGTGTTTTTTCTCAGGCTCCGGCTTCGCTGCAAGCGAAGAATCTTTTTTTAGTTCTTCGATCTGCTTGCTGTTCAGAACCTGCTGCGAAGGACGGGGGGAGCTCCACCACATCCACACCATCAACACGAGGGCGATAAGAATGAAACCAATGACTGTCTGTCTGTCCATTTACATCATGCTCCAATTCAAGATTAACTGAAATTCTTTCTATCGTACCGGGTCGTAGCCGCCTTCATGCCACGGATGGCATTTCCCGATCCGCAGGATTGTCAACCAGAAGCCTTTCCACGGGCCGTACTTTTCAAACGCATCGATTGAATAGTGCGAACACGAAGGATAAAACCTGCATGAGTTGGGGGGAAGAAGCGGGGAAATAAGCAACTGGTAGAGACGGATCGTGCCGACAAAAATCCGTGTCATTGAAGCCTCGTCGTCATGGAAACGATCTTTGACATCACGTCCTTCACATCGCGTTCGATGTTCGCATAACGCAGCCGCCGTACATCGGTGCGCCTGCTGTTCCTGAAAATAAATATTAGCGCCAGCTGCACATCCATTTTGCCCGCCGCTTCACACAGAGACTCCTTGTTCGCGCGGAACGCCTCTCTCAGAAGCCGCTTCACCCTGTTCCGGTCGACGGCAAGGGAAACATCTCTTCGGGGAACGGCAAATCCAACGCAGACCGACGGCGCATTTTTTTCTCTCTTCTTCTTCTTGACGTAGCATTGGAGCGCCGAGCTATGGATGGATTCTCCATTTTTCAGAATATCGGAGAAAACGGAATAACCGCGAAGGATTTCTGATTTGCGAAGTGTGTGCTGCACACATTCAACCTTTACCGCTTGTCTTCGAGGCCGCGGGGTTGTTCAGGGTTTAACGCTCGTCGCTGACGGTAAGCTTGTGCCGACCTTTTGCCCGGCGGCGCGATAGAACTTTCCGGCCGTTCTTGGTGGACATTCGCTCCCGAAAGCCGTGAGTGTTTTTGCGTTTGCGTTGATGGGGCTGGTATGTGCGTTTCATCAATAATCTCCGAGTACTTTCCAAACAAAAAAGGGTTGCCTCTTCAAGAGACAATCCTTTTTATGCAAACTTAGCAATTAACGTTTTACCAAAGTATGAAAAATGTGACAGATAAACAAGAACTATTTGCCAACGAAAAATATTGCTTGACAAGGCCGATCTTTGTACTGTATCATTCATGGTGAGTTGAAGAAGAACTTTGCTGTGAATAAAATGTTGATAACTTTTTCGGGATAAACAATCCCTTGCGGGCTTGATTTTATGGTGCAAAGTTAGTCGGCATAAGATTGTTGATAAGTGGTACACAAGTAATTTGAGTCTTTGTTTATCAACGTTTTGCAGCCAGTTGTCTCATGTGTATAATTTTTTGAATTGCATAACCTGCTATTTTTGAGTTCTTCCGCATGTTGATAAGTTTGTTAATAACTTCGCAATCGCTGTTGATAATCCTATAAGCGTATGAGTTCTTTATGGAAAACCAGCTTGAAATTGTAGAATCATCTGTTGCAAAGCATGATGCCATCGGTGTTTGGTCGTCATGCCTTTCATCTATTCAGAGTCAGGTACCGAACCAAAGTTTTAAAACCTGGTTTGAGCCGGTGAAAGCAACCAAACTTGAGAACGGAGAGCTGACGGTACAGGTTCCGAGTCAATTTTTCTATGAGTGGCTCGAGGAACATTACTACACGCTGATCAAGAAAACAATTTCAGCGTACTTGGGGGATGATGCCAGGCTTACGTACGTTGTCGTCCCTCCGGACGATTCCGGGAGCGCGCTGGAAATTCATCCGGCCGCAGCAATCCGCGCCGAGATCGCTCATGTGCAGAGTCCGCGTTCCGCACATTCTTTTCTCGCTGCTGAAAGTGAAGAAATTCTTCCCCCCGTGAAGACATTTTTAAACCCGCGATACACGTTCACAAACTTTATCAAGGGAGACAGCAACCAGCTTGCAAGAGCGGCGGCATCGGCGGTTTCAAATAATCCCGGCGGAACTTCTTTCAACCCGCTGGTGCTCTACGGCGGCACCGGTCTCGGCAAAACGCATTTGATCCAGGCAATCGGCAACTACGCGTTCGAAGCCGGAAAAGCTCGGCGCGTGTGTTATGTCTCGAGCGAAAAATTTACCATCGAATTTGTCGACGCGATCCAGTCGGACAAAACCAGGGAGTTCTCTACGTATTACCGGAGCATGGATCTGCTGATCGTCGACGACATTCAATTCTTCTCGGGAAAAGAAAAAACGCAGGACAGTTTTTTCCATACCTTCAATACACTTCACCAGATGGGAAAGCAGATCGTCCTCTCATCGGATAAACCGCCGAAGGACCTGAAAGGTCTGGATGAACGGTTGATCTCGCGTTTCCAATGGGGGTTGACCGCCGACATACAGCCTCCCGACCTCGAAACAAGAACCGCGATCCTCCGCAAGAAGTGCGAAGACGACAATATAGAAATTCCGTCGGAGGTTTTAGACTTTATTGCGACCAACGTAACCTCGAATATTCGAGAACTTGAGGGGTGCTACATCAGCCTGCTGGCCAAGGCGTCGCTTGAAAACCGCGACCTTAATCTTGAGCTTGCGCGGGATGTGCTGCGCCTCGTTGTCAGCGACGTCCGATCGCCGATAACCGTCGAAGAGATCCAGCGCCTCGTTGCGGAATTTTTCGACATGCCGCCAGATCTTCTTCGCGCAAAAACGAGGAAACAGGAGATCGTCAATGCCAGACAAATCGCAATGTACCTGGCGAAAGAAATGACAAACTGTTCGTTAAAAACAATCGGCCTCCATTTTGGCGGAAGGGACCACAGCACGGTCATTCATGCGTACCAATCGGTCGAGGACCAGATAAAGCTCGATTCAAAATACCGCGATACTCTCCAGGTCGTGAAAAAAAGGATTGAAACATCGTCCCGGTAAGACAAAACAACATATCATGGAATTAAAAAAAGTCTCACAACTGTGAGACTTTTTTGTTCACAACAGGGTGTGAAGAACTTGTGATCCTCTGTTTGTTTTTTGTGGATAGATAATGCTTTTCAAGTTGTATCTGAGTTTTAACCTCGCAGCTGTTCACAATGCTTCTCTTGTTCACATATCATTCACTATGAATTATTATTTTCACGCGACATTCTATCACCGTGGAACATCGTTTTTATCCTGATGCATTGTTATCAACATATCAACACCCTTTATTATGTATATTAATTTATTAAAACTTATATTTAATATAGAAGGAATAAGAAGCGTACAAAGTGTCGTTGTTGATTATTTTTGGTTTTTCTTCTAATTTTCTACACTCCAAACTATACATCAATATGAAAAAGTCACTCTATCGTCGGAAATCACTCAGATGAAAATGCAGCACTATATTCGCTATAGTATTGCGACTGTTGTGTTATTAATACTGCAGACGACGATGATCCCCTTTGCTTCCATTGCTAATATTGTTCCTGACATCCTTATCGTATGGATAGTGTACGTAGCAATCAAGCTGGGTCAAATTCCTGCAACGGTAGCGGGTTTCGTCATAGGAATTGCTATCGATCTGGTCAGCGGACATTTCATAGGACTTTCTGCGTTGTCAAAAACGGTCGCCGGATTTTTTGCAGGCTATTTCTACAATGAAAATAAGATCGATTATACGATAGGCAATTATCAATTTTTGATTATCGTAGGACTTTCATCGCTCTTCCATAACATAATCTATTTTGTCATTTTTGTTCAGGGGAGTGAAATCAGTTTCTGGACCGCTATTTTCCGGTTTGGATTGTTTTCCACAATTTACACGGTAGCATTTGCGGTGCTTCCGATGCTGGTATTCTCCCGCAAAATCGCGCAAGGATCGGCGCTCTGATGATATCTGAAGAATTCGGCTCGGCCCGAAGAAAAAATATCATGCTGATATTCGTCAGTATTGGGTTGGCGGTCATTGTTGGCCGGCTGTACCAATTGCAGTACATCTACCGCGACGAATACGGAAAGAAATCGGAAGAAAACAGTATTCGCACTGTCGTCAAAGTACCGGTCCGCGGATACGTATACGACCGCCAGGGGAAGCTTCTTGTCGACAACAGGCCCTCGTATATCGTCATGCTGACACCGATAGATTTTGACGCGAAAAAAATTCCGCTGCTCGCATCCATTCTTCAAATGGACGAAGAATCCATCAAAGACAAGGTCAAAAAAGCCCGGCAGTATTCACTCTTCAATCCCGTGCGCATCAAACGGGACATCGACTTCGGTACGCTGTCCATCCTTGAAGAAAACAAGAGCCTTCTCCCCGGGATCGAAGTTCAAATTGAATCGAAACGCTATTACGGTACCCCGGCCCATGCATCGCACATGCTGGGATATGCAAAAGAGATCTCCGACCTACAGCTGGAGAAACTCGGAGAATATTACCAGCAGGGCGATGTCGTCGGCTCGGCAGGCTTGGAGGCGAAGTACGAAAGATATTTGCGCGGTGAAAAAGGATTCGAGTTCATTTCGCAAAATTCCAAGGGGCAGGTCATCGGTAACTTCAACAACGGCAAGTATGATATTCCGCCGAAAGACGGCCTCGATCTTCATCTTGCGATCGATACCGACGTTCAGGCGCTCGCGGAATCCCTGCTGACCGGACACCGAGGTGCGGTGGTGGCCATCGATCCCGATAACGGCGGTGTGATCGCCCTGGCAAGCAAGCCCGATTACGACCTCTCGGATTTCAGCGGCGTTACGTCTCCGGAGGCATGGAATAAATTGAACGACGATGATGACAAGCCGCTGTTCAACCGCGCCACGCTCACGCGCTACCCCCCCGGATCGACGTTCAAGATGATCCTGGCGGTCGCCGCGCTCGAAAATCATGTGATCGACGAGAACTGGCGCGTTCAGTGCCGCGGAGCGTTTGTCTACGGAAGAAAAGTTTTCAAGGATGAGCATGTGCACGGTTCAACGAACGTTGTGGAAGCCATCCAGAAATCATGCAACGTTTTTTTCTACCAGCTTATGCTCAAGGTGGGGCTGGACCCGTGGAGCGAGTATGGAAAAGAATTCGGGTTCGGCCAGCCGACGAAGATCGACATTCTCGAAGAAAATTCCGGTCTGCTTCCCTCGACGGAATACTATAACCGCGTGTACGGAAAAGGAAAATGGACGCAAGGGTACCTGGTGAGTTTGGGAATTGGCCAGGGAGAGGTTGGAGTAACACCGCTCCAGATGGCGAACTATGCCTCGATGCTCGGCAACAAGGGACATTATTTTCAGCCCCATATCGTTCAAACGATCTATAATAAATGGACAAACACAACCGACACCGTTGCAGTGGAACATCATGAACTTCATGTATCAGAAAAGACATGGCAGCTTGTTCGCGAAGGAATGCGCCGGGCTGTGATGGAAGCCGGCGGAACGGGAGGTGCGGCCCGCATCCCGGGAGTTACCGTCGCAGGGAAAACAGGAACAGCAGAGAACCCTCATGGGAAGGCGCACTCATGGTTCATCGGGTTTGCGCCGTATGACCATCCGAAGATCGCAATTTGCGTGCTGGTGGAGAACGTCGGCTACGGCGGCTCTTATGCGGCGCCGATCGCGGGGCTCTGCATGGAAAAATATCTCTACGGTGAAATTGTTCCAAACCAGCAACCGCCGGTCGACCAGGACCAGAAGCAGCCAAAAGAACAACGGCGCGCCACAACCGCTTCAATACGATAGGCCGCAGGCGATCGTTTTTTGCCGAACAAAAATATGAATCCATTCTTTAAAGATTATTTTGACCGGACGACGTTTCTCACATGCCTTGCGCTGATAGCGATAGGACTTCTATCGATTTACAGCGCAACGTTCGATACGAACGCCGCGAGCAGTTTCCATAAACAAATTCTCTGGGCCTCTCTCGGTTTTGTGTTGATGGTCGCCGTGATGTTCATTCCGCTGCGGGTTATTCAGCGTTCGTCGATGGTCGTCTTTGCCATTTCGCTCGTTGCACTTGCTGCGGTTCTGGCGGTCGGTCATCGGGCTTACGGGTCGCAGAGCTGGTTTGGTTTTGGCGGGATGGGAGGGCAGCCGTCCGAATTTGTGAAGATAACGACTATTCTCGCACTGGCCTCGTTCTTCAGCAGGAGCGATACGAGCATGGGAAACATGAAGGATGTTGCGATAGCATTCGCCATCCTCCTCCTTCCGATTTCCCTTATCATGATGCAGCCCGATCTTGGAACATCGCTCACATTCGTTGCGATGTTCATTCCTGTGTTGTATTGGGCGGGTGCGTCGAATTTTCTTATTGTCGCGATCATTGCACCGGGGGTCGTTGCGCTAGCGGCGATCATCGGGACAACGACATTCCTTGTTGTGCTCACCGCGGTCGGCGCAGCGCTGTACTTCTTCCGCGAGGATAGATTCTTCAGCGCATTGATGTTCGGCGTCAACGCAATGGTCGGAATTTTTGTGCAAGTGGCGTATGAAAAACTTCCGATGTATCAGCAGAAACGCATTGCGACCTTTCTTGACCCGAACAACGATCCGCTCGGCGCGGGATACAACGTCATCCAGGCAAAGGTCGCTATCGGATCGGGAGGGTTCTGGGGAAAAGGGTACCTGCAGGGAACACAGACACAGCTCAATTTTATTCCGAAACAATGGACGGACTTTATTTTCTGCGTTCCGGGCGAGGAATTTGGATTCCTCGGCGCCATTATCGTGGTAGCGTTGTTTGCCGTCATTCTTGTGCACGGCATCAGGATCGGTTACGTCGTGAAGAACAGATTCGGCAGCACCGTCGCCATCGGAATCGCGTCGCTCTTTGCGGTTCACGTCTTTGTCAACATCGGCATGTCGGTCGGATTGATGCCGGTGATAGGAATTCCGCTTCCTTTTTTGAGTTACGGCGGCTCATCGCTTTGTTCGTACATGATCATGATGGGGCTCTTGATGAATGTGTACGCTAACAGGAAAGAATACTGAAAACCGCACCCCTCACGAAAACGCCTGGACGAACCATTTGAAAGCTGCAGGTCTTCGGAGAATATTTTTCCGTTGCGCGCTCATTACCTTTTTCTTCTCGCTTCGAGCACTCTCGCAACACCAGCCTCTCATGTTTGAACATCTTACTGTCGACGACGGCCTTTCGCAAAATTCCGTGAATGCGATATTGGAAGACCATAAAGGTTTCCTCTGGTTCGGCACCGCCGACGGCCTGAACAGGTACGACGGATACCAATTCAAAACGTACAAATCCTATTCACGCGACTCCCTGACTCTTTCCAGCAATACGGTACGGACGCTGTATGAGGACCGCACCGGGACGCTGTGGATCGGCACCGGAGAAGGGTTGAACAGCTTTAACAGGAAGGAAGGCGTATTTCAACGGTTCTCGCAGGACGGGAATATTCCCGAAGTCATCCGATCCGGCAGCGTTGAATTGCTGCGCGGAGATTCGCGCGGTGAATTGTGGATCGTCACAGCCGGAGTGCTGATCTGCTATGACAGCTCCCGGAGCAGATTTCATTCTTATGCGGATGCAGGTCCGGCAGCCTCACATCGGAAGGCGGAGGTTTTTACAAATATTATCGAAGACAACAAGGGAATTCTTTGGGTTGGCACAAATGAAGGATTAAAACGGTGTAATCGGAGTACGAACGAACTCGAACACATAAACGGGCCCTGGGACGCTCCGCTGAAAAGAGGGAGCGTCAAAGTTTTTCCGGTGTTCGCGGACAAAGACAGTTCCCTGTGGCTTTGCGTAGAAAAGATCGGCATTGTCTGCTTTAACTCTCTGACGGGCGCCTCATCGGCGATTTCTTATAACGAAGGAAACGCTCCCGGGCTTGCCGGCAGAGCTATCGTGACCGCTGTTGGCGATAGTTCCGGCAGGATCTGGATTGGAACGGCAGACAGCGGATTGTATATATATGATCCGCACACGCGTCTGTTCACGCACTACGCCGAGGATGCGCGCAATCCCCTTTCACTCAATTTCAACATTATTCATGCCATCGTTATCGATCGTGCGGGAACATTTTGGATCGGAACAGACGGGGCTGGCGTCAATATCATGAACCCGCACAAAAATCATTTTGCCCACACGAAGCACATTGTGAACAAGGCGAACGGCCTTGCCGGAAATTTTCTGAAAGCCCTGTACGAAGATCCAACCGGAACGCTCTGGGTGGGGACGATGGGACGGGGACTAAGCCGCCGCAATCCAAACTCGGGGAAATGGAAAACATATTCCCACGACAGAAGAAACAAGTCCTCCATCGCTAGCGACGTTGTCCTTGCCGTCTGTGAAGACCGCAGCGGGTTCCTGTGGATAGGCACCGACAGCTGCCTGATGAAATTCAACAGAAAAACAGAAAAGTTCGCACGAATACCGCTGACGGCAGGCGACATCGCGCCGGTCTTCCAGAATCACATTAATACGATATTTAACGACCGGGAAGGAATGCTCTGGCTGGGAACCCAGGCGCATCTGAGGATTCTCGATCCCAAGACCGGTGCCGTAGCGCCCGTGAACGATCAATCGGAAAAGCCGGGGAATGTTTGTGCGTGGAATGCGACGTCGATATGCGAGGACAGCAAGAGCGACGTATGGATTGCTACGCTGGGTTACGGAGTCTGCAAATTTGACCGCGCGAAAAAGCTCTTTACGCGCTATACGAAAAGCGCGACAAACGCGAATTCCTTGAGCAATGACTTTGTGCGCAGCGTCTATTCCGACCCGTCTGATATCTTGTGGTTTGGCACAGAAGAAGGACTCAACAGATTTGATCCCGCAACGGAATCGTTCACCGTCTTCACCGAACGGGACGGCCTTGCGAGCAATTTTATTTATGGCATACTTGCAGACAGCCGGAACAACTTGTGGATCAGCACAAACAACGGCATCTCCAAATTCACAGAACAGAATCAGCGCGGATCGCAATTCCGAAATTACGGAGTTGCGGATGGACTTCAAGCGAAAGAATTCAACACGGGCGCGTATTGGAAAAATATGCACGGTGAAATGTACTTCGGCGGTATCAACGGATTCAATACATTCCACCCGGACTCCGTCTGGGTGAACCTCCGTCCGCCCCCGGTTGTTATCACGCAGCTCAATGTGTACGATCGGATCGTTGCCGCCGAAGGAGCGATCGATGAAAAAAACGAAATGCAGCTTTCCTACCATGACAATGAGATACGCATCGATTTTGTAGCGCTCGACTATACCCAGCCGGGAGAAAATAAATATGCATACAAACTCGTGGGGCTTGATCACGAATGGGTTGAAGCCGGCACGCAGCGATTTGCGCGCTACACGAATCTTGAACCGGGCAACTATACTTTTTTTGTCAAGGCGTCCAACAACGACGGCGTGTGGAACGACCGCGGGACATCGCTAAAAATTACTATCGTGCCGCCGTTCTGGATGACCTCCTGGTTTCTCTCCCTGGCGTTCATCGCGGCCGTGTCGGCCGTCGGCGGGGGAGTGAGGTATTTTGAACTGAGGAAGATCAAACGCCGGATGCAGGCGCTTGAAGCTGAGCGCACGCTCGACCGGGAGCGGTCGCGTATTTCGCAGGACATGCACGACGAGGTTGGTTCCACCCTGACAAGAATAGCGATCCTCGGCGAATTAGCGCAGAGGAATATCGGGCGGCATGAAGAGACACAGGTCCAGCTTCAAAAGATTTCTGAAATGTCCCGCGACGTGATCGATAATCTCGGTGAAATTGTTTGGGCATTGAACCCGAAGAATGATACGCTGGACAATCTGCTTGCATACACCCGTCAGTACGTTGCAGAGTACATCGAAGTGACTCCGATCCACTGTACGCTCGACTTTCCAGAGACAGTTCCCTCGATTGCGCTCTCCGCGGAAACACGGCGGAATATTTTCTTGACGGTGAAGGAAGCCGTCCATAATATTGTAAAGCATGCCAAGGCAGAAGATGTGCGGGTGCAATGTGCCGTTACGGGCACACGGCTGCGCATTACTATTAAAGACAACGGCAAAGGGTTCTCGTTGGGGGCCGAAGTACGCGCCGGCAACGGGTTGACAAATATGAAAAAACGGATTGACGATATTAACGGAGTTCTTACCGTCGACTCTCTCCCCGCCGCCGGCACGACGGTAGGGTTTGAAGTTGAACTGGCGTCAAACGAACAGTTACGGGACCCGCTCAACCGATAAATACTACTTTTGTGTGATTGTTACAGCAATTCTAAAAGTGTACGTTTTTCCATGATAACAGTAGCCATAGTCGATGACGATAAGGATGTTCGCGACGGCATCGCCGTGTTGATCAACGGCACGAGCGGCTACCAATGCGTCGGGGCTTTTTCGAGTGCGGAGGAAGCGGTCGATCAGATTCCCAGGTTTGCGATCGACGTCGTTCTGATGGATATTAATATGCCGCAGGTGTCTGGAATAGAATGCGTGACGAAATTGAAGCTGCGCCAGCCTTCGCTGCAGATCATGATGCTGACATCGTTCGAAGACGATGAAAAAATTTTTCAATCCCTCCTCGCAGGAGCCAGCGGATATCTTTTAAAGAAAACACCTCCTGCAAAGCTCCTCGAGGCGATAGAAGAGATCCACAACGGCGGATCCCCAATGTCCAACCAGATCGCGCGGAAGGTTGTGGAAACGTTTCAACGAGGGGAATCAGCCGCCAACGAAACAATCGGACTCACGCAGCGCGAACATGAAATACTTTCCCACCTGGCTAAGGGCTACCGCTACAAAGAAATAGCCGACACTCTCTTCATCAGCGTCGAGACCGTCCGAACCCACCTCCGCAATATCTACGATAAACTCCACGTCCGTTCCCGCACCGAAGCCGTGCTGAAATACCTGAAAAGATAGTTGTGAGTGAACAGTAATCAAATCGCAGTACAAAGCGCATATTGTTTACTGATTACTGTTTACTGATCTCTGCCCCCCCAAATTACTACTTTTGTGCGATTGTTTGTGGGAGGCGCAGATGATATTTTTCTTGTCAACAAGGGCGGTGTCCTTGCGTTCGCCAACATACTATTTTATTTCGTTCCTGTGATTTGTGACAGAATGAGCAGCGATAATCCAACGGTCCGATGAATTATCAAAAGAGGCTGTGTATGAAAAATTTTTTTTACTGGTTCCTGTTTTTTATTTTCGCTGGGCTCTTTCAGTCAAGCGCCTTTTCCCAGATCACATTAACGACTTCCGACCTTCCGAATTTCTTCGGCGTTGGGAAGTCGTGGCTTTCCTACAGCGCTTCAAATATTAAGGTAACGATGGACGTCGGGACGTCGTCAAACGTAACGCCCCAGACATGGACATCTCCGGTTGTTGTATTTACAGATTCGTCGAGGTTGGACAATGTTCTTCCCTCTTCCACCCCCTACTCCGCGAACTTCCCAGGAGCCGCGTACGCGCAGTCATCAACCACGACACAAACCGGTCTTACAATACAGTACTTTCAATTCTTTGGCCTTTCAAACGATTCACTCTATAACATAGGATTGGCGGAGCATGCGTACGGTTCCATCAAGGGACAACCTATCGATACGAGCATAATTAATTATATAACGAAGTTTGATGTACACTTACCGGTTCAACTGGGAGGCTCAACGCCCCACTCCCCGGACACGACCGATATCGGAGGCGGGTTCATTCAAGTTGTTACCTCAACAGAGACATACGACGCCTTCGGTACGCTAAACCTTCCCAACGGCTCATTCCAGGCGCTCCGCTCAAAGAAGGTGGAGACAACCAGTGTCTACAGCGGTTCAACGTTAACCAACAGTTATTCGAGTTATTCTTTCTCCTGGATCACGCGGGAAGGCGACCAATTGCAAGTTTCCGCAGATACAGGAGCATCGTCGGGCACCGTAACGTTGACGGACGTATCGGTGTCCCTTGTCGGGGCAACGCCCGCCACATCAGTCAAAGCAAAATCCGAGCTGCCGGCCCGGTTTGAATTAAAGCAAAACTATCCTAACCCGTTTAACCCGTCGACGGCTATTGAATTTCAAATCTCGAACCGCGATGCCATACGCCTCTCAGTGTATAACGTATTGGGACAAGAAATAGCAACGCTTGTCAATCAAACATTGGACCCTGGCACATACACCGCCGGGTGGAATGCGGCTTCGATGCCGAGCGGAATGTACATGTACCGCCTTCAAGCCGGCAATGCAGTGGAGACAAAAAAGATGCTGCTTATCAAATAGTATCAGGCGCGGTTTAGCAAATACATCAATCGCGTAAATTCTTTTACTTATGTTTCACTGCTACGGTCTTACTAAAGGAGGGTCCTATTATGAATAGACAACCAATACCATCAACGGCATCGGCGTGGAAAACGTGCGCGCTTGTCGTTCTGGCCATTGCCGCTTTTGCAACTGTCCGCGCCGGCGATTCCGAGGGTGCGGTGTGGAAAACCAGTTTCGGCAAACCGATCAAGGCCATCCGGTTTCTCGACGACAGCTCGCACATTCTACTCGCAAGCAGCGAATCGATCGGGCTGTTCGAGGCCGTCTCCGGGAAAAAAGTCTGGGAGATGGAACTCAAAGGAATGGCGAAGAAGGGCATCAAGTACGTTCTCCACGGACACAAATTTCTTATCAGCACGCCGAAAACCGTTCAATGCTACGATGCTTTGACGGGGACGCGTCTCTGGGAAACCGAAGTTCCGGGCGTCGACCAGGATGATTACAAAAGCGCCGACAAGGGATCTCCCAACGTCATCATGATCCGCTATGAGGACCAGCGCGTGCTCTTCGACATGACAACGGGCAAAATACTTCTGAATGTTACCATCAATGCAGACTTAAAAGGAGAAGGCGGATACGTTCTGTTCGATCTGGCCAAGCAGGGAAAGGAAATCGTGATGCTCAAAGGCGACAAACTCGGCCTGTTCGATGTGAATACGGGTGCACAGCTCTTCGGGGGCGAAAAGTACGAAGCAAACAGTGATCTGGTGAAAAAACATTTTGGATGGACGTATCAATCGCCGGACGACAATGCAATTCTTTTTGTGCTTGAGGATGAGGTAGCGGTTCTCGACGCAGTCCATAACAAAGAACTGGTACGGCGCAAGTTGAAAATCGACGCTTCGCATGAAGTGCTAGTCCCGACGACCCAAGGATGTGCGGTGTTCACCAAAGATCAGCTGGTTCACTTCAATTTCCAGAACGGGTCGACAACAGAAGTGAACGTTCCGTTCGCCGACATCCGTTCGATGCAATCGTATGTTGTCAACGGAAAAGATATTCTTCTTATCAGCCTGAAGGACAAAATGATCGCGATCGATCCTGTCGAAGCGAAAGTGGTATGGCAGTCGAAGGATGCCGACCCGAACTTCGAAGGCTTCGCCCACCGGTATGTCCTTCAGGACGGCAGCCGGGCGATCATTGCCTATAATCGTCCGCGTGACAGCGGCAGCGACCAGGGAACGTACCTCTACCTTATGGGATTGAACCTCCTCACCGGATCAATTGACTATAGGACACCGGTCGCGCTCGGAAAAAAAGTTGTCTCGCACGGCGGCGGTTTGCTCGGGTCGATCGGCAGGGTGTACCTGGCCGCAGCGACTCTCGGTCTGTCCGAAGCGATGCGAGGGGCGGATTTCGGTTATTCGGATATCGGATTCGAGTACGATATCACACAAATGGACAACAACCTTGTTGTCGGCATCGTTACCTCTGCTGAAATGCTGAACCCCGACACGCGCAGCGGGAGCGGGGAAGGATTTTGTGCCGTTGATATGAAGACCGGTGCTGCAGTCTATAAGAATTATTTTCCCATCCTCGACGGAGATGAAAAAAAGACGAGCACCGCTATAGTGGAAGGAAATATCGTGTATTGTACAGGAAAGGATCGTTTGCTTGCGTTCGATTTTTCGACGGGAAAGAAATTATGGACGCTGGAAAAGGAGCTGGATGGCGTACAGGTCGCCGACCTGGCATTCATTGACGGTTTGATCTATGCCAAATTCGGGAAGAAGGAATATTCCGTTATCTTTCTTCGCGGCGACCACAGTTATGAAGCGTACATGAACGGCCAGGTGAAGGATGACAAGATCGACTTCAAAAAGGAGACAAACGATACTCCGTACGGGTTTATGGCGATCGATCCATCGGCGGGAAAAATTCTCTGGCGGATTGAAACCGATGAAGACCCCTCGCTTGCTCAGGGAAGTTTTGGATTGAATTCACAAGCAAACTCGTTTTCCTTCCACTCCATCGTTTTGGGTTTTGGCGGTTACTCGGACGGTGGCCGGAGACTTGTCGTGAAGCCGTTCGATTTTCAGAAGAGCTGCAATCCGGCAGCAAAGGAGCTCTACTTCAGCGACTTGCAAAAGATCTACGCCCTCACGCTGGGCCGCGACGGGGGAAAACTCAGGTGGGAATCAAGCTTAAAGAAGAACGATGTCGGTACAATTGATTTTGAAAAAGCGTTCGCATACAGCCGGAAAAGAAATTTGACCCAGCCCCTTCGGGTTGAGGTTGCCAAAGGACAGATCGTTGCGTATGGCCCGGACGGGATTGCCGCATTCGACCCGTCGAACGGGAGCGCAAAGTGGAAGCACGATTGGAGCTACGATTGGCAAAAAATCAAATTCACACCGGAAGTTCTCGGCGACAAGCTGATGTATTGCGTCGATCGCAAGCTCACCCGCATCGACCTTGCGACGGGCGCGCTTGACTGGCAGGTAAAAGTAGAAAAGGAAACGCACCTCTATCCGACACCGGACGACAGTTTTCTTATTGCGTTAACGGAAAAGGAAGCGGCCGCATACCCGCTTAAATAGTGCGTTAGATGCAGGACACCGTGTCGATTTTCCGATGCGGTGTCCTGCATCCATAGCACTTTCAATCTCCCCGTTCCAGCACCCTCGTCGCGATAAACGAACCCGCTTTAAGTCTGTAAACATATTTTCCCTTAACCAGTGCTTTCGCTTCCAGTGAGACAATGTATGTTCCGGCATCCTGCGTTTCTTGCACGATGAGAATTTCTTTGTTCGTCACCGTGTCCGTAACGGTCAATTCCACCGGGCTCCGCTCTCCAAGCTGGTATGAAATGTACGTTCTGTCGGAAAACGGATTGGGATAATTCTGAGCGAGAGAATAACGGCCCTCGGTCGGAGGGCCGTTATCATGGGATTCGTACTGAAGAGAACCACCGTCGCTTTCGTTGTGCCCTTTGTCGAGCGCCGTCACGGTATAATAATAATGAATGTTGTTGTTCGGCGTGTCGTCCACGTACATGGTGGACGTCGATGGGATGACGGCGAGGATGTTTCGCGCGTTGCGTGTGTCGACATCCTCATCGGCAGACCGGTAGATAACGTACTGTGCGGCGTAGTCGCCGTCGGCAGCGGGCGGGGGTTCCTTCCAGCGGATGATCGTTCTCTGGCTGGAACCGCGCGCCGCGGTGATCTCGCTCGGCGGAAGAGGGGGAATAGAATCTTTCCACGGCATCGGCGGTATCAACGCCTGGTATTTGTATGTCAAAAAAATGCCCGGGAGGTTGAGAATGTTTTCGTATCGGAAGAATGATTGTCCCTGACATTCGACAGTCCGCGTAAGATAGATCTGTTCCGTGATCTCTTTTTGGATATTCTCCCGATACACCCCGAGGCCGGGATAGATATGCCGGCCGAATTTATTTTTGCTCCAGTCGATGCAGAGCGCGCGAAAATCCGGATCGTTGGGGTTTGTCTGCTCGCCAAAGTCCCAGTACAGCTGCGGTGAAATGTAATCCTGTATTTTTTCCTGCAGCCACCGCCGCGAATCCTGATACAGCTCTACGTATGCAGAAACCCCCGATTCCGCCCCGGGAATGAGTTTGTAAATTCCCAGCGGGGCCGAGCCGACTTTCATCATCGGCTTCTCGCTGGTGATCTGTGTGTACATTTCCCGTATAAAGCGCGTGATGTTATTGCGCCGCCACTCATCGCGTTCAACGCCGTCGCTGTATGAGCGGAACGAATTCCAATCATCAAATTTTTGCCCCGGATACCGGATGTGATCAAAATGAATTCCGTCGAGGTCGTACAGGCGCACCAATTCCATGACCATGCGCTCGGTGTACTCCCGCACTTCCGGCCTTCCCATGTCGACCCACCACTCGCCGTTGTAGATTTGCGCCCATTCAGGATGGCTTCGGAGGATGTGCCGGGGCGAGCTTAACTGGGGCTGACCGCTGTTGTAAATTTTGGCGACGTTGAACCATGCATGGATCTCGATGCCGCGCTTGTGTGCTTCCTCGATCGCGAATTCAAGCGGGTCCCAGCCCGGGTCCTGCCCGAGCGTACCGGTCAGTTCCGCTGCCCACGGCTCGTACTGCGACTTGTAAAAGGTGTTTCCCCGGGGGCGGACTTGAAAGAACACCGTATTGAAATTTTTCTTCTTCAGAGTTTCAAAAATATCCACCAACGATTTTTTCTGTGCGGCGACATCGTGCGTTTTCGGCCAATCTGCACCGCCGGCGGTTGTCAGCCAAACCGCCCGCACCTCCCACTTTGGAGCGACAATGTCGGTCTGTGCAATTGTTGGAATGGTGGAAAATGCGTGGAGTACAATGATCGAGATGAGAAGAAGGAACCTGCGCGAATGGTTATGCATGCGCGCGCACTTCGAAGATTTGTACCGGCCGTTCTTTTCCCTTCACTCTTATCGGATCAAGTGTTACGAGTTGGATTGAGTCTGCGCCCGCAAGATGTTCCGCGGAATTTCCCGAGAGCAGGATCTGTCCGCGCTTTGCGGCGCTGCAAAGCCTGGCGCCCAGATTGACCGAATCCCCGATCACTGTAAAATCCATCCGGTCCTCGCTCCCCATCGCTCCCATCACCATCTCGCCGGTGTTGATGCCGATACCGATGCCCACGTCCTCTCCCGCAGTTGCCGAGACGTCGTTCATCGTTTGCTGGATCTCAAGAGCGCATTCGACTGCGCGTTTGACCATCTCGTCCCCCAGGAAAACAGCGACGAGTTCATCGCCCACAAACTTGTCGATATCGCCGCCGTATTTTTTCACAATGTCGGTCTGGCGGCTGAGGATTGAATTGAGCATGGCGACGACGCGCTCGGGTTCCACCTTTTCGGAGAACGAAGTAAAGCCCCGTACGTCGGAAAAAAAAACGGTAGCCGTTTTCCGTTCCCCGCCGAGTTTGACGCCCATCGAATCAGCCTGCCGGACGGCGTCGACGGTTTGCTGCGACACGAATTTTTGAAGATGAAATCGTTCACGCAGTCCCACGATCATCTCGTTGATGCGGTTGGCCAGGTCGCCGATCTCATCCTTCGACTGAACGACGGCGGTTGCAGAAAAATCTCCCCGGCCGACTCGCTGCGCGACGTCGCCGATATTGCCGATCGGATGGACGACGACATGCTTCATAAAAAGGCGAAGCACGAGCCACACGAGCAAAATGGTTAACGCGCCCGCGACCAAAGAGTAGATTTTATTTTTACTGACAGCAGCGTTGATCTCGGCCATCGAGGCGGCAACCTCAACAACGCCGCGGACGGTGTGGTCCGTGCCATGGCATCCCTGGCAGCGCTTGTCGTTGATGAGCGGCGAGACACGGACAAGATATTCTTCACCGTTGATCATTTGCGTTGATTCGATGATCTCCTTCGACTCGAGAGCCTGGCGCGCGAGGCTTTTTCCCAGCTCTTCCACGGGACGATTAACGAAACGCTCGTTGCCGTCTCTGTCGAACACTCGAAGGTCGCGCACCGCAGGGATCAACCTCACCTCGTTGATGAACGAACGGACATAGCTTCCTTTTCCCACAAGCATGATGCTTCGAAAGCCCGCTCCGACGGAAGACTGAAGCATCATCGTCAGCTGTTTTTTCAATGAGTCGGGATTCTGGTCCAGGTGATCGAGCCTGAGTGTGATCGCCATGATGCCGCGCCATGGATTTTTCGGGTCATGGCAGACCTGGCATCGTTCTTCGTTGCGCAGCGGAATCAATCGTGTCAGGAAGCCGGTCCTCTTTTCGACGATTTCTACGGGCTCTGCTTTTGACATTGCCCGGAGGACGTCATCGGCCTTGCGCACATTCTTTTCAATTCCGAAATGAAGATCACCAAACCTGTCGTACACCTGAACCCGTTCGATGAACGGCAGCGCGGATGTACGGTTGATGAGCGTGTCCATGAGCGGGCCTTCGCCCGACACCATGATATTGCGGAAACCGGCTGCGAGCGTGTTGCACACAATCTCGCTGACCTCGGATTGGATGCGGGAGAGTTCCACCGGCGAGCCGTGCGCATCGAGAGCCATCAAATCCGGCTTCAGCGAGACCCACGTCACTCCTCGTACGGTGTGGTTTGTGCCGTGGCATTGCTGACATTCTTTTTCATTGATGAGCGGTTCAAGGCGGGTAAATATTCCTGTTTCACTCTCACCGGACATCATCTTCTCAACTTCCCGTTGTGACTCAATAACGCGCCTTACGTCGGGATCGCCGGTGCTCTTGATGAGTCCCTTCCCCTCTTCCTGGAAAACCTCATTCGCTTCTCTGTCGTAGACGTTGAGCATGCCGGACGCAAGGCTGTCGCGTGCGTCGTTCACGAACGTGCGGGCATAACTTGCCTTGCCCGAGAGCATGACGTTGCGGATTCCGACCATGATCGTCTGCCCGAAGAGCATTGACTTCTGCCGGTTTTGCTCGATGAGCATGTTCGATTGGCTGTTGATGGAGAGGATGACGTACGTGCCGAAGCCCGCTACCAGTACAACGATAATGAGAAGGAGTATTTTTACTTCGAGGCGATTTTTCAAAAGCAATTAATAATTAAGAATTATGGATTAATAATTGTAGGCTCTAAAATATTTTCGATAAAAACATGATTGCCAATGGAGGGGCAACGTTTTTCATTCTTAATTATTAATTCATAATTCTTAATTGCTTTTACGATCTATCTTGTCTCCACCATCGGTCAACAACGTCGGAGACGACGGTTTCTTTATCGGAAGCGACCCACTTGTCGTAGAATTTAATATCCGCGCTGTCGGGGGGCGGCGCGGGATAATCAAGCAAGACGCGAACCGGCAGCGGCGTTGAATCGCCGATGATGAGCGCTTCTCCGGGCCGAAGCGTCGGTAAAAGGTCGAACAACCCGCTGAAGGAATCGGGGACGAGCTTACGAACATAGTTTTGATCGGAGGGATTTGTCAGACGCAGGGTAACAAAATTGTTGCATTGCGACAGAATTGTTTCGGAGAGCTCCGACGGCCGCTGGCTGACGATCATACATCCAACGCCGTATTTTCTTCCTTCCTTCGCTATTCGTTCAACCGTTCGGCGCGCCGCCCGGTTGTGAGCTGAAGGAACTTGCGGCAGATAATTATGCGCCTCCTCAAACACGAGCAGGACCGGGAAATCCGATTTGCTCTTGTTCCAGAAGTTGAAATCGAATATCATGCGGGCAAGAAGCGATACGATGATATTCACAATATCGAACGGAACGCCGCTCAGGTCAAGAACGGTGATTTGTTTCTTGTTCTCAAGGCCGAAGATCTTCGAGATGACTTCCTTGATGGCGACCGAGTCCTTGAACTTCTTCGGTTTGAACATGAATTCGTACCGCTTGTCGGTCATGCGGCTGTCCAGGCGGACAAGGAAACGTGTGAATTGTCCGAAGAATGGTCCCTCGCGGGACTGGCCCCCGCCGTACCCCGTGATCCGTTCCGTGTCGTAAAACTGAAACTTTGCCCGCACCTCGTTGAGGTCAAAATACACCGGCGCGTCGATCGTGATAAATTCCTGCAGCGCAGGGTTTTTGATTTTCTTGGAGTTGAGTACGAGGTCTTTCAAAATCATTTCCTGGCTTTGTGCCGAGGATTCACTTTCATCGACGAATGCCTCACGCATTTCTTCAAAATTCATGAACCAATGCGGAAGCTCAAGGTCGGTGATATTGATGATGTTCCCAAAATCGCGAAACGCGGCCCTGTATTCGTTGTGGATGTCGAGAACGATCACATGTGTGTTGGAAAACATTTGAACTTTTTGAAGGATCGACGCCACAGCGGTCGATTTTCCGGACCCCGTGGAGCCAAGAAGGGCAATATGTTTTCCAAAGAATTTGTTTGGGTCAATGTATTGCCGTTCCCCTAAGTAGCCGGAGATATCACCGATAGCAAACCCGTACTGTGCGAACGTCGAAAAGAGTGACGTGATGTCGCCGTCATCGGTCATGAACACGTCGGACCCGATCGGGGGAAAGCTGGCAATGCCTTTCTCAAATTTTCCGTTCACAACGGAGCCGACAAGCTGGATCTCCATTTCCTTTTTTGCTTTGATGATGTCGGCCATCTCCGTTTGTGTGCTTCCCATGCTTTGTGTCAAGCGGGACAGTTGCACGCGTGCGATCATTCCAATAATATTCGTTGTGCCGACGGGAATTGCGACGAACGTGCCGATCTGTCCGATGCGATAAACTTTCCCCCCCAATGTTCGTTCCATGGAGACGACAGAGTCGTCCATGAAAGCAATAGCGCTGGAACTGCTGATGCTGTAGATGATACCGATATGTTTTTCCGCTGCGGGCATACGTGTGATAATTTTTTGTTGGACGTGGTGTTCAGACGCGGCTTGGCTACATGATAGTAGCAAAATAACTGTAGTTTGTCAATGATGGAGAAAATCCGGTAGTGCTACAGTTTCACGTTTGACACTATTACTTCAAACGCTTTCTCGTTCCCAATCTCCGATTGGGAACGAAGTGCGTCAAATGATCAATATCCTCAGACGAAAAAACAAGTTAAGCAACTCGTTCCCAAACTGAGTTTGGGAACGAGAGTGAAATTTCTCAAACTGTAACACTACCGAAAATCGCAGGCAATCAGTTGGAATTTCTCCAGATGGGGAACGTTGAGAGAAAAAGGAGGGCGGCTATTTCATCTTCTGCAGGTTTCCGAGGCCGTCGTATGCGGCATATTTGTACGCCTCGGAGAGCGTGGGGAAATTGAACACCGATTGAATGAAATAATCGATTGTGAGTCCCTGAGAAAGTACAAACAAACCGACATGAATCAACTCGGATGCGCCTTCGCCGATGATGTGCACGCCAAGAAGTTTCTGGTCTGAAGGAGAGAAGAGAAGCTTGACCATTCCGCTGAGGTCGCCGATGATCTGCCCGCGGGCGTTGAGTTCGAACATCGCGCGGCCGACACAATACGGGATTTTCTTTTCTTTCAGTGATTCTTCGGTTGCTCCGGTGTATGAAATTTCCGGTATAGAATATACCGCAAGCGGAATAAACGGCGAGACCTGCTTCTTGTATTCAAGTTTGAATGCATGGCACATCGCGACACGCGCCTGTTCCATCGACGTCGAGGCAAGCGAAGGAAAGCCGATGACGTCGCCCGCAGCGTAGATGTTTGGAACGGAAGTTTGGAATTGCAGATTGACCGCCAGCTGTCCTTTTGCGTTGGGCGTGATTGTAAGTTTTTCTAATCCCAGGTTCTTTGTGTTTCCGTATCGGCCGGCGGCGATCAACGCCTTGTCGACGGTAAATCTTTTTCCGCTCTTCAGGTGCACCGTAACGGCCTCGGTTCCCTTTTCCATCCGTTCGTATTCCTGGTTGAGCATGATCGTCATCCCAAGGTCCGCAAGGTGCTGTTGCAGGCGTTCTGCTATTTCTCCATCGATGAACGAGAGGAGCCGGGATTTCGATTCGACGAGAGTCACAGGAATTCCCAGGGCAGTAAAAATTGTCGCGTATTCACAGCCGATGAATCCACCGCCGATCACGGCAAGGTTTCTCGGCATGCGGTCCATATTCAGTATGGAGTCGCTGTCGTAGACAAGCCGGTCATCGATCGGGAAATTGTCCGGCCGGTTGGGGATCGAGCCCGCCGCGATAAGAAAGAATTCTGCCGTATATTTATCCGTAGCACCGTCTCGTTCCACCTGAATCGTATGCGCGTCGAGGAAGGAAGCGTGGCCGAAGATCAATTCAATGTTATGCCGCTCGATATTCTGGTAGATAAGGTCCCACTCGTTGTTCACGACATGGGTTTTGCGGTACATGAAATCTTCAATGGAAATATTCTGCTTGACGCTGTAGTCGATGCCGTAGAGGCCGCGCTGCCGGAGGTTTGAGAAGTAGAGGGCAGTCTCTCTCAATGTCTTGCTGGGAACGGTTCCGGTATTGACCCCAGCACCGCCGACCCGCGGCGCCATTTCTATGATAGCGGTTTTTTTTCCGAAGTAGGCAGCTTGCGCCGCCCCCTTTTCACCCGCCGGTCCGGAGCCGATAACAATGAGGTCGAAGTCGTATGTGCCAGCCATTGAAAGGATTATTCTGAATATCTGAAGAAGATTGAGAGCAAAGATACACCTTTTTTCGAAAGAGGCAACCGCAATCTGCAGGCCCGGTTCGCGGGACTTCGAGCCAAATTATCCTTGCTCTTGCCGCCGAAGAGACGTATATTAGATGCGCAAATAATAGTACATCGTTATTGCGCTTGTCATTGCTTTTTCGCTTGAGATTTTTCAAAGACAGAGGCACCGGGCGTCCTCCTCCATAGGCGCCCGCCGGACCAATTTCTGAAACATCGATAGACGAAATTCGATCGCATCGAAAGGTAGATGCAGCAATCCGGTGATGCGATTTTTTGTTTATGGCAGCAAGAGTCAACGCTGTACGTCTTCTCCCTTGCAAGCGGAGAAGGTTTTTGAAAAATCTTTTTCGAAAGGAGACGTTCCATGGAAAAGGGAACCGTCAAATGGTTCAACCGGACCAAAGGTTTTGGATTTATCTCACGGCCGTCGGGCGAGGATGTGTTTGTACACTACCGCTCAATCGTCGGAGAAGGGTTCAAGAACTTGAACGAGGGAGACCAGGTTCAGTTCGAGGTTGAGAACGGACCGAAAGGCCTGCAAGCGGCAAACGTGCAGAAGATATAACGCTGCACCGTATTTCTGAGAGGTCCCGTGCACGGCACGGGACTTTCTGTTACCACCCGATCCTCGAGAGCGAGGGCATAAGGAGGCTTCAACCATGCTGAATGGCACCGTAAAATTCTTCAATTCTACAAAAGGATTCGGTTTTCTGACAACGCCGGAAGGCGAAGATATTTTCTTTCACAAAAGCAACGTGAAGGATACGGGGTTCCGTGACGAGCTTCGGCAAGGAGACAACGTGAAATTCGAAATCCGGGTCGAGCAAAAAGGTAAACGCGCGTACAACATCGCACGCGTATCGTCCGAAGTTCCCAAAGAAAAGGACAGCGTGTAGAGCTGCACTCCAGCGCTCTGATGAAAGGTGAAAAGCCGTCCTGCAAGTGCACGACGGCTTTTCTTTTGTGATGCAGCCGGATGCCGGGCACGGTACTCTGAAACATAAAATATGATGAACGATGTATAAGAGGAAATCAACAAAGTGTCCGGCATCTCTAGACAATTGCATTTCAAGCAAAAACCCTTAGATTTACTCGAAATAGATACGGTCCACAACTGAAGCCAAACCCGCATTTGTGGAGCAAAATTTTCCCCCCAATCTCAATAATTTGTATTAAGCCAATATCACTCATAATTTTTAATTCATAATTCTCAATTATTAATTGCCTTCATGATTCTTTCCGACGCGAAAATTCTCGAAGAAATGGAACGGGGGACGATCGTCATTACACCGTTCAATAGAAAGCATCTCGGCTCGAACAGCTACGATGTCCACCTCGGCAAGACACTCGCAATGTACGACGACGAGATTCTCGACGCAAAGACACACAACAAGATTCACCATTTTGAAATCCCGAAGGAGGGAATCATTCTTGTCCCGAGCAAGCTGTATCTTGGCGTCACAGAAGAATACACCGAGACACACCGGCACGTTCCGTTCCTCGAAGGGAAAAGCTCGATCGGCAGACTTGGAATAGACATTCATGCCACGGCGGGCAAAGGCGACGTCGGCTTCTGCAACACATGGACGCTCGAAATTTCTGTGCGTCAGCCGGTTCGTATCTATGCGAGCATGCCGATCGGCCAGCTTATCTATTTTGTGATCGACGGGGACGTTGAAGTGCTCTATAATAAAAAGGAAAATGCGAAATACAACCGGCACACAAATAAACCCGTTGAGTCGATGATGTGGAAAAATTTTAAGAAGTGAGTTTTGAGTGAAAAGTCAAACGGCAAAATTGAAGTTGAAAACATCAAGCTTTTGTTCATTTGATTGAGTGAGCATCGGGACATCGTCACATTCTTTCTTCAGAATTTTTCAGTCCTTCACTTCCGGAGACGCTTCATGAAACCCATATTTTCTTTACTGTTTACTGTTTGCTGTTCACTATTCATTGTTGATTGTTCATTGGCGCAGTCCAAGCATGCGATTACGTTCGACGACATGATACACTGGGGCCGTGTCGCAGACCCTCAGCCGTCCCCGGACGGAAAATGGATTGCCTATACCGTCACATACTACAGCAAAGAAACGAACAAGGGCAACAGCGATATATGGATAACGTCTGTCGACGGCGGAGAAGCGAGGCAATTGACCAACAGCCCGAAAGCAGATAATTCGCCGCGCTGGCTGCCCGATGGAAAATCGATCGCGTTTATCTCTGCTCGCGGCGGGGAACCGCAAATTTACACAGTTCCCGTCACCGGCGGCGAGCCGGCAAAGATCAGTTCAATTTCTACCGGCGTTTCGGGACTTGTCGTTTCCGCGGACGGAAAATATTTTGCTTTCGCTTCGGATGTCTTTCCCGATTGCACCAGCGACAGCTGCAACAAGGCGCGGAATGACGAGATGGAAAAGAGCAGTGTGAAGGCAAAGATCTTTACCCGTCTTCCGTACAGGGTGTGGGACCATTATACCGACGGGAAACGAAGTCATGCCTTCATTATCTCCGCAGCCGGCGGTGATGCAGTCGATGCAACGCCCGGCGATTACGATACGCCGCCGATCGACATCGGGGGCGATTTCGACTATGCATTTTCTCCCGACGGCAAAGAGTTTGCGTTTGTCCGAAATACGGACCCGATGATCGCCATCTCGACCAACAACGATCTCTTCACCATTCCACTCCATGACGGAAAGCCTGCGGGCGAACCAAAACGAATTACCGAAAACAAAGCGAACGATAATCAGCCAGTGTATTCTCCAGACGGAAAATATATCGCCTACCGTGCAATGAAGCGCCCTGGCTTTGAGGCGGACAAGTACGACATTATCCTGTACGACCGGGCGACTGCAAAGCGAACAAATCTTACCGAAACATATGACCGCTCAGCAGATCAAGTGGTGTGGTCGCCGGACAGCAAGACAATATATTTTACGGCAGATGACCAGGGGTACCATTCACTCTACAAAGTTTCTCTTCCGTCGGAAGAAGAAAAGGCGACGGTCGAGCAGGTCACCGCGAACGTGTATGTCGCTGAATTTTCCCTCACTCCCGACGGCAAAACATTCGTTTTCAGCAGAACGACCGTTCGAAATCCGCACGAGGTGTGGCGCATGGACATCAGCGGAAAAAACCTGAAACAGCTCACGACGACAAACGATGCCAGCATAGCAAAACTGGAAATGAACCCGCTGGAAAGTTTTTGGTTCGACGGCGCAGAGGGAAAAAAAGTCGAAGGGTTTTTACTGAAGCCGCCGTTCTTTGATCCGGCTAAAAAATACCCGATGGTGTATCTGATTCACGGCGGACCGCAGGGACAATGGGACGACATTACGCACTATCGCTGGAACCCGCAGATGTTCGCCTCGCCCGGGTACGTCGTTGTGATGGTGAACCCTCGGGGAAGCACGGGATATGGCCAGCAATTTACCGACCAGATCTCCGGCGACTGGGGCGGGAAGGTCTTTACCGACCTCATGAACGGCGTGGAGTATGTGATGAAAACATACCCTTTCATCGACACTGCTCGCATTGCGGCGGCGGGGGCATCGTACGGCGGATATATGATCAACTGGATCGAAGGACACAACGACAAGGGAATATTCAAAGCGCTTGTCTGTCATGACGGCGATTATAACGCGGTCAGCGCGTTCGGCGCAACGGAAGAATTATGGTTTGAGGATTGGGAATTCAAAGGAACGCCGTGGGAAAACCGGACGCTGTATGAAAAGTTTTCACCGAGCAACTTTGTAAAAAACTTCAAAACGCCGATGCTTCTTATCCATGGACAGTTAGATTACCGGCTCGATGTCGGCGAAGGGTTTCAAATGTTCACCGCGCTGCAGAGGATGCACGTGCCGTCAAAAATGCTCTACTTTCCCGACGAAGGACATTGGGTATTGAAACCGCTCAACAGCGAGCTGTGGCATACGACGGTGCTAGGGTGGCTGGCCACATACTTGAAGTAAGTGAAAAGTTAAAAGTGCAAAGTTAAAATTTCCCTACAACCGGATACCGATTGATAAAACTTAGAACTTATAACCTACAACTTAGAACTTACAACTATTAACTTTTAACTTTGAACTTTACCACCCGGCTCCTCCGGAGTCAAAAAAAGTCAAATTCGCTGCTCTGCATCGGCCTCGACACGGACGTTGCGAAACTCCCTGAGTTTTTGAAATCGTACGCAGACCCGCAAGCGGAGTTCAACCGGCGCATCATTGAGGCGACAAGCGATATCGTTTGCGCGTATAAGATCAATTCGGCTTTTTATGAAGCCGAGGCCGAACAAGGCTGGCGCGCAATGCGGGAAACCCGGCAGAGCATTCCCCCGTTCGTAATTTCTATCGCCGACGCGAAGCGTGGTGATATCGGGAATTCCTCCGAACGGTATGCGAGCATTTTTTTGAATGAGTTGAAATTCGACGCCGTTACTGTCAATGCGTACATGGGAAAGGACTCTGTTGCTCCGTTCATCCAATGGGGGGAGCAAGGTGCGTTCATCCTGGCGGTGACATCAAATGCCGGGGCGAAAGATTTTCAACACCTGAAAGTCGGCAAGAAATTTCTCTACGAAAAAGTTGTTGAAACGGCGTTGAAATGGAATGTGAAAAGAAACATTGGCTTTGTTGCCGGAGCGACAAAGCCAAACGAGATGCGATCGATTAGGAAAAGGGCGCCGGCAGTTCCTCTCCTCATCCCCGGCGTTGGCGCACAGGGAGGAAGCACCGAGTCGGCAGTGCGGTACGGGTGCGACAAGAACGGCTATCTGGCGATCATCAATGCAAGCAGAAGTATTATCTATGCGTCAAACGGGGAAAATTTTGCCGAAGCTGCCCGCATCGAAGCAATAAAACTCAGGGAAGAAATAAATCATTGGCGGGGAAGGTTTTTCACACAGTGAACGCTCACGTGTTCTCCTCAATCTCTCCTCGTCTCCACGCTCTATTCTTCATGGGGAGGGACAATGCATTCTGTCGAAATTCACGAAGACATTCTTCGTCATCTCTGGAACAATCAATATCTCCAAACCGAACGCCTCACAACAGTTGACGGCCGAAAGCTGAATGTTGTTTCGCCGGGAGTTTTGAACCGCGGCGGCGGGCCCGATTTCCGCGATGGTGTTATCATCCTGGATGGACAAACGTACCGGGGCGACATCGAATTTCACCGGATGGCTGACGATTGGAACGTCCATCTCCACAACACTGACCCTAAGTACAATTCCGTCATCCTGCATGTCGTTCTTCACTGCAGCCCCGGCTCAGGGGCGACAATGTCTGAATGCGGACGGCAAATTCCGGTGCTTGCCATTGATGAATTTCTTTCATCCCCGCTTGAAAAAGTGATCGAGCATGCGATTCGGGACGAGCATCTCTCCCGTTCGGCGCCCCTTCGCTGCCTCGACCGGAACGACGAAGTCGGCGCTGATCTCCTTGCCGGCTGGATTCGATCCCTCTACCGGGAACGGTTGAAAGAAAAAGCAGTCCGCATGTTCGGCCGCCTTGTAGAGATTATCAATGAGCAACAGAGAGGCGTTTTCGAACCGGCAGAAATTTATGCTTCCCCGCGCGGCGAAGAGAATCCGGATGATATTCCAGTTCCTGAAACGCACATCGGCGAGGAAGAATTGCGCAGCGGCAATGCATGGGATCAACTTCTGTATGAGGGAGTGATGGACGGAATGGGATTTTCCAAAAACAGAATCCCCTTTGCCTCGCTGGCGCTTCGCGTTTCAGTGCAGAGCCTTAAACATCCCTCCTTCCCCGCCAATCTTACCGATCTGGAGCTGGAGGCGATTTTACTTCGCATCTCCGGCTTACTTCCGGAGATTCATTCTCTTCGCGACCAGGAGTCAAAAATACGCCTTCACCAGCTTCACACGGCGTGGAAGAATCTTGCCAGCGGTCTTGGACTGGCACATCTTCGCTCAGCCCAAGCAATGCATGCGGCTGAATGGGTGTTCAGCCCGACACGCCCGGCAAATTTTCCGACCGCACGGATTGCTGCCGCGAGCGTTCTTCTCGGGCGGATCTTGTATCGAAGCCTGTTGGCTCAAATCGTGACGATCGTGTGCAGCGACCGCCCTTCGGCGCAAGAGACACTCCGCTCCCTTTGTGAAGCGTTCGCCATCGACGAAGATCCATTCTGGAGCTTCCATTATTCGTTCACCGAATCATCCCCCCGGCGGCACTCGCTTCTCGGCGATGCGCGTAAAATTGACATCGTCGTCAACACGATCCTGCCGCTCTGCAGTTTGTATGCGTTCATTTTTAAATCGGAAGTGCTGAACGAAAACGTGTTGAAACTCGCGGCAGCGATTCCCCTTCTCGAAAATAATGTCATCACCCGGAAAATGGAACAACAACTGCTCAAAGAAAAATTGGCGCTGCATTCGGCGCTGGAGCAGCAAGGCGTTATTCAACTGTATAAACGGTATTGTTATCCTGAGCGGTGCAGCGAATGTGAAGTCGGTAAAGTTGTCTTTTCAAAATAACGAATGACTGACTGGCAGCGTGAAATAGAAATTGAATTGCAGCGGGTGGAACAATCAAAAAACCCCGGCCAGGTGCGAACCGCCGCGCGACGAATTGCCGGCATCGCAATCCAGCAACTGCATGCATCGTTCGGGCAAGCGGCCCTCGAGCGTGACTTTATGAGTGCGCTACGAACATTCATGAGTTCAAATGATATTCCCCCCGATGCGGCTGCGGCCGCAGAACGTCTCGCGGCAAGAATCTCCCCCGAGTTCACTTCTCCAAGCATCGACCCTGTTGGAGATGCAATAATGATTGTAGAGTACGTCAGAACGAGGCTGCTCGAAGACGGCGAAGGAAAAAGGAGCCATCGCGCCCGTGATTAAATTTCTTGCATTGTTCGGAACGAAGCGCTACTTTCTTGTGTAGGAAAGAGAGAAAATGCAGACAATCCAGAGCAATCGCCCGCTTCTATATCTTGACCGCAATGAAAACCAATTCGGCCCGTCGCCGGAATGCTATTCCGTCCTCCAAAATGCGACCAAAAGGGAACTCAGCACCTATTCTCGGGATTATACTCGCGGCGTGAAGAGCGTGCTCTCCGAATCTCTCGCGCGTGAATACGATCTTCCGGAACCAAACGTGCTCCTCAGTTACGGAAGCGAGGATATGTTGAAGCAAATTGTCCACTGCTATCTTACGAGCGGTGAAACGCTGATGGTCCCGAATCTTTCATGGTGGTACTATAAATCAGTAGCGGGCGAAGTTGGGGGAACGATCGTCGAATATCCGATGCATCGGGACGAGAAAACCTTCACATACGAAATCGACGAAATTGTATCGCTAGTCCGGAGCGTAAAACCCCGGCTCGTGCTGCTGGCGTCTCCCAATAACCCTACCGGTAATTCTCTCTCCGGGGATGACGTGAAGCTCCTTCTGGAAAAATGCTCCGACACGATGATCGTTATCGATGAAGCCTATTTTGGGTTTTCGGATTTTGCGGAGGATGTCACGCCGAGGCTCACGCTTCAATACCCGAATCTGGCGGTGTTAAGAACATTTTCGAAACTGTACGCGCTGGCAGGCTTGCGGATCGGACATGCATTTGTGGGAAAGAAATATCATGACCTGATCACGTACAGCGCGCGATATTTGGGCTACAACCTCGTGTCGGAACAGCTCGCGCTTGCGGCACTTCGCGATACGGCGTACTATCGTTCACTGGCATCGACGGTGTCGAAAGAGCGCCAACGATACTATGAATTCTTTGAAGCGGTGCAGGGATGCAGGGCGTACCGCTCGGATGCAAATTTTGTTCTTGTTAAAATGCCTGATTGCGAATCTGAAACGCTCAAAAAATACCTCGACAAGGCCGGCATCGTGATAAAGTTCTTTTCTGAAAAAGAATTCACGGACTTTGTTCGGATTACCGTTGGCATGCCCGAGCAAAACTCCCGGCTCGTGTACGAAATAGAACAATATTTTTCCCGAACGAAAGCTCCTATTCCCGAACAACACTGACTCGCATGCATTGTGTTATTCTTGCAGCCGGGACGGCCTCCCGTTTGCGTCCGCTGACTGATTCAACTCCGAAATGCCTCCTCCGAATCGGCAGCCGTTCGATATTGGAGCGGACCGTCCGCGCGGTGTTCCATGCGGGGATCATTAATTTTACAGTCGTCGTCGGCTTTCAGGACTGGATGATCAAGAACTTCCTAAAACGAAATTTCCCTTCACTCGACTTCACCTTTATTGTCAATGGACAGTTTGAAAGCACCAATAATGCATTTTCCCTTCTGCTGTCACGAGAAGAAATTGAAGGGCACGAACTTCTTTTGCTGGACGGCGATGTTGTCTTCGATGATGAAATTATTCCTATGCTGATCAAGTCTCCCCATGAAACTTGCCTTGCCGTGAGAACAAAGGAAGGCGTCGGTGAAGAAGACGTCAAAGTGGAAGTCAATGCGGGCAATGAAATAGTCCGTATTGGAAAAGATGTTGCCGTTGATTCGGCGTTTGGCGAATCGATCGGTATCGCGAGATTCTCGCGCGGCGAAACGACTCGCCTGTTTGCCACCCTGGAAAAGAGAATCAGATCGGAGAACCGCGTGAACGAATTTTACGAAGCCTCATTCCAAGAAATGATCGATAGCGGTTCGCGCTTCGCTGCGATTGATACCGGTCTGTACCGCTCTATAGAAATCGATACCGTTGACGACTTGCACGCCGCAGAGTCCATTTTCTCCTGACATGTCCTTACCGCCGCCTTCGTACAGCTACAAAGAATCAATTAAATCCGATATTTCGGACGAACTCATTAACGTCTACCTGCAGCGGCCGCTTGCCGGGCTCGTAGTGCGGGGGGTTTACTTTACTCCGATAACACCGAACCAACTGACGATCATCGCGGCGCTTTTTGGAATCGCCGGGGGAATCTTGCTCGGAGAGCGGAACGCACATTTTACCGCGGCGGCCTTATGTTTCTATTTGAAAGATATTTTTGATTCTGCGGACGGCCAGCTGGCGCGCGCCAAGCAGCTCTACAGCCGAAAAGGGAGATTCCTCGATTCGATCGGCGACTATGTTGTTGACCTGTTTTTGTTCGGCGGTATTTTTTCCTGCCTTCTGAGGAACGGTATGCCGCTTCCGTTCACCTTCTTCGTCTGTCTTGCCGGGTTTTTGGGAATCAGCCTTCGTGTTTCTTACCACGTTTATTATCAGGCATCGTACCTCCACCGGGAAAAACAGTATAGTACAAACAGGATCATTGAAGAATTGCGCGAAGAAGATTATCTCGAGGACGCAGTAACGATCCGCCTTCAAAGAATTTTCTTCTTTCTTTACGGCTGGCAGGACAGGATGATGGATCGCCTCGATGCCTGGTGTTTCGGGAAAGAAAGAAGAGGGGATATTGTTCTCGAGACGCGATGGTTCAAAGACACAACGGGCTTGCTGCTCGGCGGGTTTCTGGGTTTCGGTACGGAATTCGTCGTGTTGACGGTGTGTTTGCTGCTTGGCAGTATTCGGCTGTATCTTTTCTTTACGCTTGTTGTTTTGAATTGCGTGTGGCTGTCGGCAATTCTCTATCGAAAAATTTTTCTCGGGAGGAAAATTTCGGCGGAACGAATGGAGGAGGAATAAACAGAGGGAAAATTATTTCTTGGCCTGTATTTCCTTGCGGACCTGTGCTTCGAGCTTGAAATGTTCTTCCGCGGAGATGTTCAGCGTCTTGCGGAGCGTTTCAAGCGTTTCGGCTTCTTCGGGCGTCACGACCCCATCTACCCACACATCCCGAAGATGTGCGATGTACAACAACGAGCAGCTCTCGTTCTCCATTTTCGTAAAATCCTCGTCCGACATCCCGCCCTCGTTCTTCACAATTGTCAGAAGCCCCCGCTCATCAGGAGAAATAATACCGTCGTCCCATGCTTTCTTGAATAATTTTTGGAGGAGAGCTATCGCTCGAGCGTGCAGCGCATCGCCCTGAGAGCCCGCATCCTCTTTTCCCTGCTGAGATTGGAGTGCCGCTAGTTTTTTTTCCGCATCCTCCTTCGCGGCAACCGCGTTTTTCGCCTCTGCCGCCAGCCGGGCAATATCTTCCTGGAATTGTTGTTGGGACGTGGTGAATTCTTGTTTCAATAAGTCGACCCGGACATCGTTTTTCTTCTCGGCCGCGTCCGAAGCCTCTTTCTTTATTTTTGTGATCATGTCATCGCCGGGAAGCTGGACGCCGGATGGTGGAGGCGGAGCGGCGGGAACGGGTTGAGGTTTCGCGTCCGGTGCGTTTGCTGCGCGGGCAGCCGTTTCTGCCGGCTTCGGTGCGGCAGCGGCTGCGGATTTTTTCTGCTCCTCCGCCTGCTTTTTGAGACGATCTTCTTCTTCTTTTTTCCGGGCGGCCTCCATTGCTACTTTGATGCGCTCGTTGTATGCCGTGGCGTACATATTATTCGGTTCGACCGCGAGGGCCTTCTTTACTTCATCGAGAGCTTTTGGAAACTCGGCCGATTTTATGTACCGGTCCGCAGCTTTCAAGTACTCGCTGATGATTTTTTTCTGAGATTCTCTATCCTGGGCTACCGCCGGCATACGCTCTTCGGAAATTTTTAGAATTCGTCCCGCAGGACGATGAGTAATATATCCAACCTAAGAGATAATGTCAACGAATCGAAGTCGATCGCCGCATCCGGTATCGCTTTAACCCGCGACGGTTTAGGATAAAGACTGTTGAGCGGCGTTCTTCCCCGGCGTTTTCGATTTTCTTTGCGGAAAATGAAGGGCAGATGTATTAATCTTGTTCGTGGCGAGGGTTTTTGCTTCTCGCCTTCCCGTATGCTATATTTTCTCGCTATGGTGAGCACAATTTCCCACAGACCGAACAAGGAGCACTCGATGACGACGGCAAACGTCCGAAGTCAGTTAGATAAGCGGCTGCGCGATACATTCAAAGAAATTATCGACGGCAAGACGGTCAAGCGATCGAAACACGAGCTCATGTTCGGGGGCGTTGATGTCTCGAACGTATTTATAGAAGAGATGGATAAGAAAAACTTCCTTCCAGCGGTCGTCGGCGACATTCTCTGCGAGGAAGGAGAACGTGTCCCGGCATTCTACGTTGAGGAGATGCAGGCGTATTTCGGCTGGGTTTTTTGGGAAAAATTCACCGAGGGGCGGCTGCGGAAACTTTTTGGCACTGTTGTGCGGAACGAAAAAGGAGATTGGTTGATCCAAATACCCAACGGCAGCCGGAAAATTGTTTACGCCAACACAGGGCTTGCAGCAGGAATGGACATCGACCGCCCGTTCGAGTTTTTATAGCGTCCACGCCATTCGCAGCACCGATCAATCGTTTCACATGAAAATACCTCTGTTACAATTTATTCTCTTCATCGCGCCCGTCTTCGGTTTTGCACAAGAAGACTCTTCACATGCTTTTGCCTCCATCGACAACTATGCCCTCCATGTCGAGATTGATACGGAGCGTCACAACCTGCAAGGGGAAGCGCAGCTGCAGGTTCAGATCCGGAAAGACTCGGTCTCCCGTTTGCAGTTTACACTTGGATCGTCGATGACCTTGCTGTCGGTCCGTGATTCCGCCAACAGGAAAATTCAAACCGCCGACGAACCACCCTCATTCGGATCATCACGCAGGGAAATTTCGCTGGCCGTCCCCGATATGCTTAAGCAAGGAGATATTTTGTTTCTTCGAATTGCGTTTGAAACTGGTTTTGACAGCGTTCTCTCACATCCCTCCTTTATCAGCTCAAAAGAAATTCTCCTCTCCGCAAACGGCAGCGGCGCATGGTGGCCGGTTCTTTCTGCAGCAACAGACCCACGGCCCAACCAGGCAGCCGCCGTTCTGTTGGAAGTGACAGCTCCGTCTGCGTTTACCCTTGTGTCAAACGGGGAGCTGGATTCAATACACACTGCCGGGTCAAAAACAACGGCGCGTTTCGTGTATAAAAATAAAATGCCGCTGCGGTCGAGCTTTTTGCTCTGCGGGTCAACAGAATTTACACAGCGGTCGATTGTCGGTGCCGATAGTTCATTCCAATGTACGCTCTATTATGGTCCGGGAAAATTTTCCAACGAGTTTGCTCTTTCCCTTTTGCGGCAGCTTCGCGATGCGCATGCATATTTCTCTCCAATGGCAAGCCCGGACGGCGGATACGACAGCGTTCGCATCGCCGTTGTCGGTGATGATGACGGGCACGGAGAGTGGTATTCCAACAACGGCCTGATGATCGCGAGGAATTCATTTTCCTATTCTTCGGCGGACTCCGCTGCGTCGATTTCACCGGAACGGAACAAATGGGTTCGCCAGCTTGCCCGCATTTTCGGCCCCGCAGCAACAGATTCGACATTTTTGTTTGATGGAGGCTGGTCTGAGTATTTAACGACAAAGTTTTTTCTCCATGAAGCGGGAAAAAACACAGACGCTCAACAACTGGTTCGTCTTGGATTACTTTCGAGAACGCTTGACTTTTATCCGTCTCAAACCCTGGCGCAGGATCATCGGTCCGCGAAAAACGAACACGCGGTTTTCTTCAGCAAGGGCGCGTATGTGTTCTTGATGCTGGAATATGTTGTCGGTGAGGCGGCGTTCGATTCAGCAGCGAGGAAGCTCTACCGCAATTTCAAGAATACGCCGGTATCATTCTCCGCATTCCAGCAACTTTGCGAAGAAGCATACGGCTCTTCTCTTGACTGGTTTTTCAAAGAGTGGGTCTATCAAACCGGTTTCCCGGAGTTCATTCTTTCGACGGAGTGCACGCAAACAAACAGGGGAAGCTATTCATTGAAAGCGAAGGTCTCTCAGCGTGGAGAGTTGTTCACCACTCCGGTGGACCTTGTCTTCTCCAACGGCGTTCGTTCAACAACGAAGAGAGTTTTTGTGGAGCGGCAAGACCAGGAATTTGAATTTATCCTCCCGTTTCTCCCGACAAAGAGCGAGCTGGACCCGGAATATTATGTGCTCCGATGGGTTCCGCGGCTTCGCCTTCTTGCACACGCGCGGACGTCGGTGAGTTTCAGAGTGTTCGATAGAGATACTGCAAGCTCCGAGCGTGAAGCGAACATACTGCTGCAGCTGGACCCTAATAATATTACCGGCTGGAATAATATCGCCCTCTTTTCTCTTGGAAAGGCCGCGGTGATCAAAGGCGAACTGGCGAAAGCCGAAGAATATTTTCGGCGTGCTTCAGCCCTCGATGCAAGCGAGCCGACACAGCTCTACTCAGTATTGAGTCTGGTTCGGCTCGGCAACGTTTTGGAGATGGAGGGAAAACGCGATGAAGCGGTTGAATTATACAAGCTAGGTGCGGCGCTGGCCGGGCGGAATACTTTCTATTACGGCATCGCATTGACGGAAGCTCAAAAATATCTCCGGCAAAAGTTTGTTTCATCGATTGATTTTTGGTACGGGGAATATTAATGCGGAATGACAGGAGCGATGCAGAATTCAACGCAGAAAGCATCTTTGCTCTCCGCCGGCTCTTTTCCAATAGTCGCTAGTCTACGGCTTGGCTCTGGAAGATTTTCTTCGTGCCGTTCCATCGATGGAAAAGACACTTCCGGCTCTCGACGCGAGCAGAAAGAGAAGGCATGAAAGAACCAAAAGAGCGTACGGATTGGAGAAAAAGGCAGGAGAAAAGAGACTGCCGTTTGTAAGATGATAGTTAAGCACGAGCGCCAGCGCGCTGATAAGAGCGGCCCGCGTGAGGAGCCCCAGCACCAGTGCGATCCCGATCAGCATTTCACCGGACGGGATAAGCCGCGACCATGCCTCGATGCCGGGATATGCAACGTGTTTTTGGTACCACGCGGTAACCGGAGATGCATTCTGCGAATAATGTTCGAGACTTGTGCGGAGGAATTCCGAGGTGGTATACCATTCGAGCTTGTTCAATCCCTGAGCGACAAAAAATATGCCGATAGCGATGCGTAGAAAAGCGACCCATTTTTGATTCATACGTCTCCTTTATCCTTCGACAAAAATGCGAAATAAAAAATTAAAATCAAAGCACCCTACTCCTTCAACGCAATTCGTACTTCCGCTTCCGCGGAATTTCAATTTTTGGACAACGGTGCACAGTCATGGATGGAGTGACCTCCCTCCTTTTCATGTTGACAAAGCGGAACGCCGGATGCGGATTGTTCTTCCAGAAAACGGGGGAGGTTTTTGCGAAATGACACTGAGTGAAAACAGGGGGACGCTCATCGTATCGTCCGAAAGCACCCGATTGAACGGACTCCAAGAAAAATTGCGCATTACGAAACACATCTCATCCATCTTTCGAATGGAAGAATCGTTCGACGAATTCTATGCCGAAGCAAAAAAATATCCGCGCTATCGCTGGATTTCCAAAAAGGGGGCCGGAAGATTGCTGCGTTCCCCGACCGTCTTCGAAGATGCGGTGAAAATGATATGCACGACAAACTGCAGCTGGGCGCTGACCGAGATCATGGTCAAGAAATTAGTAACAAAACTTGGAACTCGCGTCCACGACGATGTCTATTCTTTTCCATCGCCCGAAGCCATCGCCGCTTGTTCCGAATCGTTCCTCAGAAAAGAAATTCGGTGCGGCTACCGCGCACCGTACCTGCTGGAACTCTCACGAAAAATTTCAGGGGGGGAACTTGCGATCGAAGAATGGAGGTCATCCAGCATGCCGACCGAGGATTTGTTTGCACAGGTCCGGTCGGTCAAGGGCGTCGGTCCGTACGCCGCGGGAAATATTCTTAAACTCCTGGGGCGGTACGACTATCTTGCCCTGGACTCATGGTGCCGTGCAAAATTTTATGAGCTGTTCAAAAAAGGGAGAAAAGTAAAAGATTCAACCATCGAAAAATATTATGAGCCGTTCGGCAGGTGGCGCGGATTGTTTTTGTGGATGGATCTGACGAAAGATTGGCACACCCTTAAGCTTCCTTTCTAGGAACAAAAACTTTTCACCCCCATTCTCATTTTTGGCAACGGCAGCCATTCCTTTCCTAATTCTGACCACTTCTCTATTTAATACCTTCATTATTTCCCCATCGAATGTATGGCACATTAGTTGGATTATTATAATAGTAGAGCATCTCCAAGCCATACTTACACTAACGGTGAGCACGTGTTTCCTATCTTAGAAAAGAACGACCTCGCTGCAAAAGTTTTTCGCTACGTCATCAAAGCACCGCAAATTGTAAAAAAGGCAAGGGCGGGACAATTTGTAATTCTCCGTTTGCACGATGAGGGGGAAAGGATTCCGATCACGCTTGCCGATTGGGATGTGGCTCAGGGGACCATCACATTGTACGTTCAGGCAGTCGGAAAAACGACGATCATGATGAGCATGATGAAAGCGGGAGATTCTTTAATGGATGTCGTGGGACCCTTCGGCATTCCGAGCCATGTGGAACCGGGAAAGACATTTGTCGCGGTCGGCGGCGGATTCGGCATCGCAGCCATTCATCCCATCGTGCGGGCGCACAAACTTCTGGGCAACAGAACGATCTCGATCATCGGCGCCCGATCGAAAGAACTCCTCCTAATGGAAAATGAAATGCGGGCGATCTCGGATGAGGTGCGCATCGCCACCGACGACGGCAGTTATGGCACAAAAGGTTTTGTTACAACGATCTTGAAGTCGATGCTCGAGAGGAACGAGCCGATCGATGTTGTCCTCGCCATCGGGCCGGTTGTGATGATGAAAGCCGTCTCCGACCTTACGAGGCCGCACGGCGTCCAGACACTGGTCAGCCTCAATCCCATTATGATGGATGGTACCGGAATGTGCGGCGCGTGCCGCGTCGTCGTTGGGAACAAGATGCAGTTCGCATGTGTCGACGGACCGGAGTTTGACGGCCATGCCGTCGATTTTGATTTGTTGGTCGCAAGACAGAAAATGTACTCGCCGCAGGAAAAGATCTCGATGGATATTTTTGAGAAGATATGCGAAGCTCAGGAACACCGCGAAACGGCGGCATGGTGAGTAATGAGAATTATGAATTAAAAATTAAGAATTGAGAATGAGCAATGATGCTGCTGGAAATACGGTCGGGAAGCTGACGAATAAGGAGCGGATGAAGATTCCGCGTCACGGGATGCCGGAACAGGATCCGCTGGAACGCGCGAAAAACTTCCTTGAAGTCCCCCTTGGCTACACGCCGGAGCTGGCGATAGAAGAAGCCGAGCGATGCATTCAATGCAAGAACCCGAAATGCATCGAAGGATGTCCCGTGAACGTGAAAATTCCGCAGTTTATTTTTCATGTGGCGATGGGGAATTTTCAGCTTGCAGCACAAACATTGAAAGAAACAAATGCGCTTCCCGCAGTCTGCGGCAGGGTTTGTCCGCAGGAGGAGCAATGCGAAGCGGTGTGCACGATCGGTGCGAAAGTTGAGCCGGTTGCGATCGGAAGGATCGAACGATTTGTGGCGGATTGGGAACGGGCATCTGGAAAAATTTCTCTTCCGCCGATTGCAGCACCCACGGGAAAGAAAGTTGCCATTATCGGTGCCGGCCCTGCGGGACTGACATGCGCGGGCGATCTGGCAAAACTCGGCCACGCAGTGACGATCTTTGAAGCGCTTCATAAACCGGGAGGAGTTCTGGTGTACGGCATTCCCGAATTCCGGCTTCCGAAACAAATTGTTGATGCAGAAGTTCGATTTCTGGAAAAGCTCGGCGTTCAGATTCAATGCGATTTTGTCGTCGGGATGACACGCACAGTCGACGAGCTGATGAATGAAGACGGTTTTGATGCGGTCTTCATCGGAACCGGAGCGGGCCTTCCGTACTTTATGGGAATTCCCGGCGAGAATTTGAATGGCGTCTACTCGGCCAACGAATTCCTCACTCGCGTTAATTTGATGAAAGGGTTTGAATTCCCGAACCATGCCGATACGCCTGTCCCGATGGCAAAGCATGTTGCAGTGATCGGCGGCGGGAACACGGCGATGGATTCCGCGCGCACTGCACGCCGGCTGCCGTGGACGGAAAAAGTATATATCGTGTACCGGCGCTCGAGTGTTGAGATGCCGGCGCGAAAAGAAGAGATTCATCACGGCGAACAGGAAGGCATCGAGTTCCTGCTTCTCACGAATCCAATTCGATTCATCGGGAACAACGGCTGGCTTGTCGGAATGGAATGTCAGAAGATGGAACTCGGTGAACCGGATGCATCGGGAAGGCGCAAGCCCGTTCCGATTTCCGGAAGCGAGTTTGTTCTGGACGTGGAAGCGGCGATCGTCGCGACAGGCAACGGCTCAAACCCACTCATCAACAAGACAACGCCCGGATTGACGATCAATAAGTACGGAAATATCATCGCGGACGAAACGGGAAAGACATCCCGTGAAGGTGTGTGGGCCGGCGGAGATATCGTGATCGGTGCGGCAACGGTTATTAAGGCAATGGGGGCCGGGAAAAAGGCCGCGGCAGCGATTCATGAATATGTTCAGGCAAAGAAATAAAAATCATTCATTGTTGGAAAACAGAAAAACCCGGCCTCACGTCGCCGGGTTTTTTTGTTTATGAAACAATGGAATGTTCTCATTATATTGTCCATGTATTCTAACTATCAAATTTACAGGGAACGATTACTCATTAATTGTTTTCCTTGGCATCCTTGCGGTTCGAGTCTTTATGGTCCTAAGCGAAATTAATATTTATCCTATCAAATCGACAAAAGGGATTTCCCTCCAAACGGCACTTGTTGAGCGGCGGGGAATTCAATTTGACCGGCGATGGATGGTCGTAAGCGAAGCCGGCATGTTTTTGTCCCAGCGAGACCAGCCACGGTTAGCATTGGTCTCCACGGCGATTGAATCTGACGCCCTGCGGGTAAATGCAACTGGCATGGCAGAGCTCGTGCTTCCAATGACACAGAAATCAAATGAAATTCTGAAAGTTCAGGTGCATGACGATGTTACCAGCGGGTTGTCTGCGGGTGAAGAAGCAGGAAGATGGTTCAGTAATTTTCTGGGAGTTCGCTGCCGTGTTGTGTTCATGACGGAAGAAATTATCCGTCCGGTAAACCCCGATTACGCGCGCGACGGCGACCTCGTGAGCTTCGCGGATGCCTTTCCCCTGCTGCTTCTATCGCAGGCTTCGGTTGATGACTTGAACACGAGGCTTGCGGTGCCGGTGCCGATGAATCGATTCCGACCGAATATCGTCGTAAGCGGCTGCGGCGCATACGACGAGGATCGTTGGAAGAGCATTCGAATTGGGGCGATGATTTTTCATCTCATGAAGCCGTGTGGACGGTGTGTTACCACGACAGTCGACCAGGCAACCGGCGTTCAAGGCAAAGAACCGCTGGCGACACTCTCTCGATACAGAAAAGTCGGGGGAAATGTTTTTTTTGGACAAAATGTAATACCAGAAAAAAGAGGAACGCTGCGCGTTGGAGAAGCAGTCGAAGTACTTTCATAACGGCGGGGCGACATCAGAGGCGAGACATCTCCTGAAACATTAGCATCTGCCATTCGTTACAATGGATACCCGAAGTGACGTAGCATATTTTCCACCCTCATGAATTTTTTTCTAAAAGTCTGTTTCCTTGCGATCATTCCCGCCCTTGCCTTGTCGACGCTTCACGCCCAGGACAATACCAGAGAGTCAATCCCCCCTCATCATGAAGATGGCGGATTTAGAAACACAGATTCCAGCTATGAGGACCCGGCGTTCACAAAAATGGCCGCATGGTCCATTAGCAGGCTTCTCAGTCTCTCGTCAAAACCGGTAGCTGACATTCCCCGCGTCTACAATGACGGGTCGGCGCTAAAACAAAACAAACCGTACACTATTACGTGGGTCGGCCATTCAACATGCCTCATACAATTTGAAGGAGTCACCATCCTCACCGATCCGGTATGGAGCGATAAGATCGGGCCGGTCTCGTGGGCAGGCGAGCCGCGCGTTTCCGATCCCGGCATCGCATTGGACAAACTTCCGCCGATAGATATCGTTCTCATCTCGCACAATCATTACGACCATCTCGACGAACAGACAATTTTAGCCCTCGCCAAGAATCCGAATACAAAGTTTTTTGTACCGCTTCGTATCCGGGATTGGTTTGAAGACCGGGGCATTTCGAATGTTGAAGAACTGGATTGGTGGGAAGGAGTAACGTATAAGGGGTTGAAAATTATTTGCACACCGGCACAGCATTTTTCAGGAAGATGGATTACCGACGGGAACAAGACCCTCTGGTGTTCCTGGGTCATACTTGGAAAAGGGAGGCGGCTTTTCTTCGGAGGAGATTCAGGATATTTCAGCGGCTTTGCGGAGGTCGGAAAAAAATTTGGCCCCTTTGATTTGGCATTGCTGCCGATTGGTGGTTATGAGCCGCGAGACCTGTTAAAGCCGGTTCATATGAATCCCGCCGATGCCGTTCAGGCGTTCGTTGATCTGCGGGGAAAAAAGATGCTTCCTATCCACTGGGGAACGTTCAAGCAATCCGACGAGCCGCTGGAAGATCCCCCTAAAAAGCTCCGCGAGGAAATCGACAACCGACATCTTCAACAGGAAAACTTCTTTATCTTCATGATCGGCGAATCGCGCGAGTGGTAAATCTGCATTTTCGGCGTTCCGCGTTATCAAGATTTACAGTCCGACATATTTTCGTAATCTCTCTCCCTCATCCGCAGTCAGCTGAAGTGTGTCTCCAGGCATCAAATTGCCAAGCGTCAATTCGCCGATCATTATTCTGACCAGACGCAGCGTTGGGAAGCCTACCGCGGCGGTCATTTTCCGGACTTGACGGTTGCGCCCTTCGCGCAGAGTAACTTGAAGCCATGCCGTCGGAATATTTTTTCTATAGCGAATCCCCGGAGTTCGAGGGGGAATGGATGGATCGGATTCCAGAAGGATTGCCTGCACCGGTTTGGTTTTCTCTCCCTGAATGACAACACCTCGCTCCAATCGTGCAAGAGCTTCGGGCGAAGGAGTTCCCTCGACTTGAACAAGGTATGTCCGCGGATGCTCGAATTCCGGTTCTGTTAGCCGATGATTCACCCCGCTGTCGTTCGTCAGCAGGAGGAGTCCCTCGCTGTCAATGTCCAGCCGCCCAACGGAATAAACATCTTTTGGAAAAGGGCCGAAATCTTTCAGAGTTTTTCTTCCGAGGCTGTCGGTGAATTGACAGAGTACGTCGAACGGTTTGTGGAATAGATAGTATCGCTTGGCATGGTTGTTTAGGTCGGGCACGGTGCGGGATGGCCGGAGAAAATGAATGGATTATTTCATTGCATCGTTGAGAAATCGAACCAGCGGGGCCGCCTCTTCGAATACCGCGGCGACATCTTTGACAAACCGCGACTTCAGGCATTTCTCTTCTTTCCATTCCACGCCGACGAAAAATTGTTTGAGCTTCAGCCACTCGGCCATTGGATGCGTCGGTTCGAAACCCTGGGGAACCCGCTGGAGTTTCTCTCCGTCAATTTTCTTAAACCTTTTTACAAATGCCTTGCTAGTGACGATGCCCAAAAAAGTTTTCGGCTGGTCTGCGATTACCCGGCGTATTTTTTTAAGCTGATCGCCGTCGGGCATATAGATTCCCCCTCCAAGAAAAACGCTTCCCGGCTCGATATGCATATAGTAGCCCGATCCCTCGATGCCCTTTGCTTTTCCCCGCAGGACAAAGTGGGCAGCGACATGCGTTTTGTAGGGCGTCTTGTCTTTGCTGAATCGGATATCGCGGTATATTCGAAAGAGCGACCTTTTCGGGTTGACGTCAAATTCCGGTGCAAAGGATTCGAAATAGGGTTGAAGGGAAGCTATCAGCGACTGCATCGGCAGCTTGACGTAGGACTCATAGTCGGGTTTGTGTTTCTCGAACCATTCCCGATTATTGTTCTTCTTCAGGCGGCGAAGGAATTCGACTCCCTCTTTTGGATAGCCAATGAAAGGAGGATAAATGTCGGTATCGATTGGCGGAATATTCACCGGATTGCTCCTGAGCTATTATGGTGTAAGACGAATATTGTCGATTGCGGGGCGGACAAACCCACCGGCTTTTTGAAGCCGTTCCAGTGCTTCGTCCTTTGATATTTTTGCCTTTATCATAACAATAGCCGTTTTAACCTGTCCGTCGGCTTTTTGGAGGTACTCAGCCGCCCCCCCGTATTCTATGTCCGTTATTGTCATTATAATGCGCTTTGCTCTCTCGGTAAGCTTTTGGTTTGTCAGCTGAAGGTCTATCATCATGTTTTCATAGACCTTTCCGAGACGAATCATCGCCGCGGTGGTTATCATGTTCAGGACGAGCTTTTGCGCCGTCCCGGATTTCATCCTTGTCGACCCCATGATTACTTCCGGCCCGACCTCCGGACATATCGCCACGTCTATCGCCTTAGCCAGGTGGGTGAATTCAGGCATGGAGAGTTTCTTCCTTGGGTTGGTTGTCACATAAATAGTTGCCGCCCCCTTCTTCTTCGCCTGAATCACGGCGCCAATGACGTACGGCGTCTGCATGCTTGCTGCGATCCCGCAGACGATGTCCTTGTCAGTGACCGCTATTTCATTGATGTCCTTTGCTCCTCCTTCTTCATGATCCTCCGCGCCTTCTTGAGCGCGAAACATGGCTTTCTGTCCGCCGGCTATCAACCCCCGCACCATTTGCGGATTAGTGCCGAAAGTTGGGGGACATTCAACTGCGTCAAGAACTCCGAGCCTTCCGCTCGTTCCTGCGCCGACGTAGATCAATCTCCCGTCTTTTTTGAATGAAGCGATAACGAGCTCAACAGCCTTAGCTATGTAAGCGATCTCGCCTTCAACTGCCGCCGCAACTCGTTTATCCTCATCGTTTATGATTTTGAGGATTTCGGGAATTGACCGCGTATCGATATCCACCGTCAAAGGATTTCTTTGCTCGGTGGTTAAGTTTAATAATCGGTCGAAAAGCGCCTGTTGAGTAGTCACATTGTTACCTGGAAACATTATGAACAACGATGAGCTTCTTATCGCTGTTCTGAAGCAATTCGCTTCCTTCAAAAACCAAGTCCATGGAGTTAATTTTCACGCCGGGAAAGCGTCTCAGGGTTTTTTCTATTTCTAATTCCGTGCTGCCGCCTTTCATCGCGATAAGAACCGGCGTCTCAGAAGGAACGATCTTGTTGGATTTCGCAAAAGACGTGCTTGGAGAAGCCCTCCTTTTTAGAAATGGCATTCCCCATGCTACCAGGTTTTCAAGGCCAGAGACAGCTCTTGCAATAACGGCATCAAAAGTATTTGCATATTTGGAATCTTTATTCAGATCTTCGGCCCTGGAGCAGACGACCTGTACGTTCGCCAATCCGAGTGAGGCTGCCATGTCTTCTACCGCCCTGGTTTTCTTAAGGATCGAATCCAGCAGGACAAACGTGACATCATTCCGAACAACGCCGAGAGGAATGCCCGGCAGACCGCCTCCGGTTCCAAGATCAAGGATCTTAGAACCCGGTGTGAATTCAACCTTGAACAAGAATGAGAGTGAAAGCAAAATATGGTTCAGCCATATGCCCTCCACATCCTTGCGCGATACCAGGTTAATGCTTTTGTTCCATTCTTTTAGAAGTTCAACGTAGCAGCTCATCTTCTGAAGTTGTATATCCGTTATTACAGTTCGATTTTTTTGAGCCAGCGCATGAAGCCAGATTTCATCTTTTGTCAACGTAAACTTCTTTCCCTCGATGGTTCCACGTGGAACATTTGGCAAGAGGCTATTTTTTCAGATACACTGATAGAACCGATATGTCCGACACTGTTACCCCGGAGATTCGCGATGCTTGTCCTATGGAAATTGGCCTTACCTTCCGAAGCCTCTCTTTCCCTTCAGTGCTTAGGGATTTGATGTTAGAGAAATCAAAGTCTTGAGGGATTTCAAAACTTTCGAATTTTGCCGTCTTGTTTATTTGGTCGAGCTCCCTCTTTATGTAGCCTTCATACTTTATATCGATCTCAACCTGCTCTCCTACACCTTTGATGGAGAGGGCTTGCCTTGCCTCGTCACTTTCAATCAGCGGCATCAGGTCATCGATTGTGATTGAAGGCCTTTTGAGAATTTGCGATAGCCTCTCATGTTCTTGGGCTGGATTTAGATTGGACTTCGCTAGCAATTTATTTGTTTCGAGAGGTGAGGCAAATTTCTTTTGAAGATAATCTGAGGTAACGCCAATTGCCTTTTCTTTAAGGTTCAGGAACGCCAGCATCTCATCAGAAATCAGTCCCAGTTTGTGTCCTTTTCGCATCAAGCGACGGTCCGCATTATCTTGCCTCAGGAGAAGGCGATGTTCTGCCCGCGAGGTGAACATTCTGTATGGTTCGTCGGTAGACTTGTTGATGAGGTCGTCGATCATTACACCGATGTATGCCTCGCTTCTGCTCAATACAAACGGTTCTTCTCCCCTTGCCTTCAGCGCTGCATTGATTCCTGCCATCAGACCTTGGCCCGCAGCTTCTTCATAACCGGAGGTTCCATTGATTTGACCTGCAAAAAATAGCCCCGAGACAAGCTTGGTCTCCAATGAATGCTTGAGTTGGTTTGGGGGGAAGAAATCATATTCTACCGCGTAACCAGGCCGAACCATTTTCACTCTTTTAAGACCAGCGATTGTCTTGAGTCCCTCAAACTGTATCTCTTCGGGTAAGCTTGTTGAGAATCCATTCACATAAACTACATTTGTATTATATCCTTCGGGTTCAAGGAAGACTTGATGGCGCTCTCTCTCTGCAAAGCGGAAAATCTTGTCTTCGATCGACGGGCAATAGCGAGGACCCGTTCCCTTGATCCTCCCTGTGAACATTGGAGAACGATCGAAGCCCTTTCTTAAGACATCATGCGTTTCTTTATTTGTATATGTGAGGTACATCGGAATCAATGTGTTTGAGATCTTGTCTGTCGAGAAAGAGAAGGGGATCGGTGGGTTGTCGCTTTCCTGAACTTCAACGGAAGAAAGATCAATGCTTCTAAAATCTATTCTCGGAGGAGTTCCGGTCTTCAGCCTTCCCGATACGAAGCCGAGGCGGTTAAGACATTCCGTAATATGGGCTGCCGGGGGTTCACCAAATCTTCCCCCCCTGTGGTTTCTTAGTCCAGTATGCATGAGCCCGTTAAGAAAAGTTCCGGAAGAGAGAACAAGAGACTCGCATCCGATATAACCAAAAATGGAAGTTCGTATCCCCTTAAGTGAATTTCCAACGACGATAATTTCAAGCAGCGAGTCTTCCAGAGTATCTAGGCCTGTCTGGCGAAGCACCCTCTTTTGCGCGTTGCCGGCATACCCCTCCCTATCATTTTGTGATCGTGGAGACCAGACCGCAGGACCTTTTGACTTATTCAACATCTTAAAATTGATTCCAGTAGAATCTGCTATTTTTCCCATCTCCCCGCCTAGGGCATCTATTTCACGTACGATATGCCCTTTCGCCGTTCCACCAATAGCGGGATTACATGATAGCCTTCCGATCGATGCCGCCTTCAGGCTGACAAGCAATGTGTTGGATCCCATTCTTGCGGCAGCCAATGAGGCTTCAATCCCAGCATGTCCACCTCCAACAACAATTACATCGTACTGCTTTTTTGGTTCTTTAGTAAGCATGAGTATGTTTCACGTGAAACAATTACTTTCCAACACAAAACCGGGAAAATATGTTAATGAGGATATCTTCTGGTGTTGTCAGCCCGACAATCTCACCAAGGTAGTTCAAAGCCCCTCTCAAGTCTATGGCCACCAGCTCATTTCCCAACCCATCGATAAATGCGGTTTTTGCTGAAATTAAACAATTTTGTGTCATTTTAAGAAGTTGGCGGTGTCGGTCACTTTGGATCTTGATATTTGAAGAATTTGAGTCAAAACCGCTCATCACCCGTTCGACAAGTCTCTTCATAAGGTTATCAAGACCATGCTTCGTAGTGCAAGAGATGGTAACGGAGTCGAAATCCTTAAAAGCATGTTCTTCGAAATTGGGGTTGCAAATATCGGATTTGTTCATTACAAGCAAAGTCCTATCGCCGTATTCCTGAAGGAATTTCAATACATTTTCAAGCGAGCTGCCGAGGGGGATCGAAACGTCCAGCAACAGCAGTATCAGGTCGGCGGAACCAATTTGGTCATTGCTTCTTCTCACCCCTTCTTGCTCAATAATATCAGATGTAGATCTGAGTCCTGCCGTGTCCACCAGCCGAAAGGCCATGCCGTCGATAAGCAGGGTCTCTTCGATCACATCTCTGGTAGTACCGGGTTGTGCGCTTACAATAGCGCGATTCTCCTTCAAAAGGACATTGAGGAGGCTTGACTTTCCAACATTAGGACTTCCTGCCAACACCACCTTGACCCCGTCGCGGATAAATCTTCCATACCTGAAAGACTGTAAGAGAATTTCTATTTCCGTTATTGCTGAGTCGAAAATCGAAATTGTTTTCTCTTGATCAGCTATGGCAATACCCTCCTCGGCGAAGTCAAGCTCTAGTTCGAGTAAGGAGCATAAGTCAATCAGGTTCGTTCTGAGAGCATTGATCGCTGTCGATAGTCTGCCGCTGAGCTGCTCAATGGATGCCCGGTGTGCCAGCGCGGTCTTTGAGTGGATGAGGTCGGCGACTGCCTCCGCTTGCATCAGATCCATCTTGCCGTTGAGGAATGCTCTTTGAGTGAATTCACCGGGGTCCGCCATTCTTGCCCCAGCTCCAATAACGGTCTCAAGAATCTTCCGTGAAACATAATAGCTTCCATGGCAGCTTATTTCGATCGCGTCTTCTCCGGTGTAGGAATGAGGCGTACGAAAAACCGAGACAAGCACATCATCCAGAACGCCCTCCTGTGGATGGACGATCTTGCCATGATGAATCGTATGGGAAAGTGCCGTGGACAAAGAGGATGTGCCCCGGAAAACCGCATCGCCCACCCGAAATGCCCCGGTACCACTTACTCGAATCATGGAAATTCCCGCTTCTCCCAAGGGAGTCGCAATTGCAGCAATGGTATCATTTCGGTCTCGGAGCATGGCGATGGAGGTTAAATATAGAGATTTTTTGGTCACATACAATTCGGGCAATTGCCTGCCGAAGCAAAAAAACGAATATTTCACTTGACAAAAGGGTATAAATTCTTATCTTTTTAGAGTGCAACGGATCGGATGAATTGTCATCCTCATAAAACCGGACATGTCAAGACGAAATCAAAAAAATACGAATTACATTTCTAGCAGTTCGAAGTCAGAAGCGCTGATGCGTATTCTCGCCGTATCCCCCCTCTTCGTCGCCGGCATTATTATTATTTTGGGAACTCTACCGGGTATTCTAAGCCTAGCGATTGTAGGCTGAGACATACCAGAGGTTGCCCCAAACACACCACCGAATATTTCCAAAGAAAAAAGTTTAGATAAAGGCGTAACCTCTGGAGGAAAACAGAAATTCCTTTGGCTTCGCTTTTAGATTTTTACAACATTAACAATCACAAACCAGACTACAGTTATGGCACAACAGAAAGATACACCTACTCCCCTCCCGGCTAAATTAATGACCGGCGCAGAAATATTTGTCCGATCGTTGATCGAAGAAGGGGTCGAAATCGTCTTTGGATATCCAGGCGGCGCAGTCATCGGCATCTATGACGCACTGCACGACATCTCGGATATCAAGCACATCTTGACGCGGCACGAGCAGGGAGCAGTGCACGCAGCGGAAGGCTATGCCAAGGCAAGCGGCAAACCCGGCGTTGCTCTTGTCACGTCGGGTCCCGGCGCTACGAATACCGTTACCGGTATAGCGGATGCCTATATGGATTCTGTGCCCATCGTTGTTTTCACGGGACAGGTTGCATTGAAGCTCATCGGCAACGACGCCTTTCAGGAAGCGGATATCGTCGGCATCACGCGGCCTATCACCAAACACAATTATCTCGTCCGTGATGTCAAAGAGCTCGCGTCGACAATCAAGGAAGCGTTCTATGTGGCAACTACCGGGAGACCGGGACCGGTTCTCGTCGACCTGCCGAAAGATGTCATGGCAAGCAAAACTCATTTCGACTATCCGAAAAAAGTTTCCATGCGCTCATACAATCCTCATGTTGAAGGGCACATGAAGCAGCTTGAGAAAGCCGCTGCTCTCATCGCAAAATCAAAGCGGCCAGTGTTGTACGTCGGAGGGGGCGATGAGAG